>Ga0316604_10000273_pt1 | contig 72818 bp, 49 predicted proteins | sample OWC_soil_day20_C_FD_207650 | JGI IMG/M metagenome (GOLD analysis project Ga0316604, IMG submission 207650) | Wetland soil microbial communities from Old Woman Creek delta, Ohio, United States - OWC_soil_day20_CT | ecosystem: Environmental > Terrestrial > Soil > Wetlands | place: USA: Ohio... | reverse complement strand
TTCTACCTCCTGATCAATGCGATCAACCTGCTTCACGTCAAGCTGTTCGGCGAGATGGAGTTCTGGTTCGCGATCATCAAGGTGCTGGCGATCCTGGGGATGATCGCTTTCGGCAGCTATCTGCTGGTCAGTGGCGCGGGCGGGGCGCAGGCTTCCGTCACCAATCTCTGGCAGCTGGGCGGCTTTTTCCCGCATGGCGTGAGCGGTTTGGTGATGGCCATGGCGATCATCATGTTCTCCTTCGGCGGTCTGGAGCTGGTCGGCATTACTGCGGCCGAGGCCGACGATCCGGCCACGAGCATTCCGAAAGCGACCAATCAGGTGATCTATCGCATCCTGATCTTCTACGTCGGTGCGCTGGCGGTATTGCTGTCGCTGTTCCCCTGGGATCTGGTGCAGGAAGGCGGCAGCCCGTTCGTGATGATCTTCCATGCGCTCGATTCGGAACTGGTCGCGACGATCCTCAACATCGTCGTGCTGACGGCCGCGTTGTCGGTCTATAACAGCTGCGTCTATTGCAACAGCCGCATGCTGCTTGGGCTGGCCGTCCAGGGCAATGCGCCGGCCGTGCTTGGGCGCGTCAGCGCACGCGGCATTCCGGTCGCGGCGCTCGGGGTGTCGGCCGTTGCCACTGCCGGTTGCGTGCTGCTCAACTATCTGATGCCGGGCAAGGCTTTCGGTTTGCTGATGGCGTTGGTGGTGGCGGCGTTGATCATCAACTGGGCAATGATCAGCATCACCCATCTCAAATTTCGCCAGGCGATGGCCAGGCGTGGGATCACACCGCGCTATCGCAGCTGGGCCGCACCGCTGACCAACTACCTGTGCCTCGCCTTCATGGCCGGCATCCTGATCGTGATGTGGATGACGCCGGAGATGCGCATCTCCGTCGCGCTGATTCCCGTCTGGCTCGTCGTGCTCTGGTTGTTCCACGCCTGGCGCCGACGGATTCCTGATGGCGTCGGCGCGATCAAGCCTGCCGACATCGGCTTGTAAGCTGGGTATTCGAGAATTCTCCCGGCTTTCATTCGTCCGGACGGCGCTGTCGTCGTCCGTCGTGCGTTGTGTCCGTTGTCCCACAGGAATTGGTTTTGCGGCATGCTCGTTGTGGTTATTGCTCTTCGGCGCGCGATAAGCCCAGCGGCGCGAGGTCGAGCTTGCCGTCCTTGAGCGCCGGGCACCAGTAGTAGGCGCCGCTGAGCGGCTGGGTGAAGGTGAATAGCGCGTCGGTGACGCCGTCTTCATGGCCGACCATGCGCTTTAGCTGCGCTTCGAAAGCGTCGAACGAGCGGCCGAAAGCGACGAACATCAGTCCACCATCGTTGCCCGCGGCCCACGGCATCGAGCGGCGAACGACGAAGGCTTCGGGGGTGAAACTCTCCTGCGCGGTGCGCTTGACGTGGGCGCAGATCGGCGCGTCGTCGAGTTCCTCGTTGTCGCATCGTTGGCGGCCTATCGTGTGGTCCTGTGCGTGCTGGCTCAGCGCTTCGAAACAGTCGAAATCGTGCCGCCAGCGCTGTGTCGCGACAAAGCTCGATCCGGCCAGCGATCCGTGCTCCTCGCCGACGATCGCGGCGGCGATTGCCGCGTCGCCGGTCGGATTCTCGGTGCCGTCTTCATAGCCCGACAGGTCGCGCCCTTCTGCATACCTGAAAGCGTCGACGATGTCGTGCAGCGCGAAGGCCGGGGCCAGCGCGCAGGTGATTTTGCGCGAGCGGTGCAGCAGCTCGCCGCGGTCGTCGCCGCGCAGCCAGATCCACAGCACTTCCGGCGCGTTCTCGATGGTCAGCCCCGGGGCGGTGATCGGCGGCAGCCTTTTGAGCCCGGCGATCTTCGCGCCGAGCGTCGAGGTCAGGTTCTGGCCGAAGCCGACCACGGTATTCTCCCCGTCGGCGAGTTCGCGCAGCGCGGCGAGCGCCGTGGCGATCTGCGGCACGTCGCCGAGCGCGAAGCTCAGGTAACGCGCGTGTTCAGGTATCGGCAGCAGGATTCCGGGCTGGGCGGTGATCATCGGTTGGCTTTCTGATAGAGGTAAAAAAATATGTCACCACGAAGTTCACGAAGAGAGATAAATAAGTCAGCGCCAGATACAAAGTATCGGCAAGAGTTTTTGCCCCGAAGGCAATATTCTCTATGTTGTCTTCGTGCTCTTCGTGTCCTTCGTGGTTAACCGCTTTTTCGAGGTTGATCTCAGTCTGCAGAATCAAAAACGAATTGCCACAGCGCTTTGACGGCGTCGATGCGGCGGCGATAGGCATCGCGCTCGACGCGCGAACTGCTGATGCCGTCAAGGCGCATGGCGTGCTGCAGACGGCGGAATTCGCGGTAAGTCTCGCGCACCGGGTCGGCCAGCTCGGGTGGAATCAGGCCGAGCTCGGCGGCGATGCGCAGCAACGCGATGTTGCCGAGGTTGGCGCACAGATGTTCGTGCGCGTGAGCATGACCGAGCACCAGGTACTGGACGATGAACTCGACGTCTACCAGCCCGCCCGGATCCTGCTTGAGGTCGAAGAATTCCTCGCTGTTCGAAGCGTGGTTGTCGAGCATGCGCTGGCGCATGACCAGCACGTCTTCGCGCAGCTTGGCAAGGTCGCGCGGCTGGCGCAGGATTTCTATGCGGATCGCCTCGAACTTGGCGCCCAGCTCGGCGTCTCCGGCGCAGAAGCGCGCGCGGGTCAGCGCCTGGTGTTCCCAGGCCCAGGCCTTGGTCAGCTGGTACTCGTGGAAGGCTTCGAGCGTGCTGACCAGCATTCCCGAGTCGCCGTTCGGGCGCAGGCGGTAGTCGGTGTCGAACAGCATCCCCGCCGATGTCCGGCTCGACATCCAGGTGCTCATGCGTTGGCCGAGGCGCGCGTAGAGTACGCCGACGTCGGGCTCGGGGTCGTCGTGTAGGAAGACGAGGTCGAGGTCTGAGCCGTAGGCGAGTTCCTTGCCGCCGAGCTTGCCGTAGGCGATTACCGCGAACTTGGGCGGCCGCTCGGGGTGCGGATGGCGGTCCTTGAGCTTGCTCCAGCACAGGGCCAGCGTGGTGCATACGACGATGTCGGCAAGTTCGGTGAGGTGGTCGGCGAGGCGCTCGACCGTTTGCAGTCCGGCGATGTCCTGCGCCAGCAGGCGGAACACCTGGGCGTGATGCGCTTCGCGCAGGATGTCCATTTCGCGCTCGGTGTCGCCGGCGTGTTCGGCGAGGCGCTGCGCCAGCTCTTCGGAAAAATTCGCCCAGTCGGTGGCGATCTCGTAGAGGCGCGGGTCGAGCACCTCGTCGAGCAGGATCGGGTGACGCGTCAGGTAATTCGCTGCCCACGACGAGCTGCCGATGATCTCGGCGACCTTCGAGAGCGTTTGCGGGTATTGCTGCAGCAGCGCGAGATAAGCGCCGCGCCGGCTGATCGTCTCGAAAAAGTCGAGTCCGCGCTGCCAGGTCGCATCGGGCGTCTTGGTCGCCGCGGCGGCGTCGATCAGGCGCGGCCCCAAGGCATCGAGGCGTTCGCGGTTGGGCGCCGGCAACTGCAGGTACTTGGCGCTTCTACGGAAGCTCGCCAGCCGCTCGAGCATCGCCTGCGGCTGGCGGAAGCCGATCCCGCCGAGCGTTTCGATCGCGTCGTCGTGGTCGATCTGCTCGAACCACAGCCCGGCCAGCGCGTGGGTTCCCGCTTCCGGGTCGGAGAAAATTTCGCCGAAGTGCCTGGCGACGCGCTGGCGGTGGCCGTCGAGCACCGCGTAGAACGACGGCCAGTCGGCAAAGCCCATCGACCGCGCGATCAGCCGGCGCTCGTCGTCGCCATCGGGCAGGGTGTGCGTCTGTGCGTCATTGACGTATTGCAAGCGGTGCTCGAGGGTGCGCAGGAATTCATAGGCGTCGACCAATTCGCGTTCGCTGTCCTCGGGCAGCAGCCGCCGCGCGACGAGCAGCGGCAGCACCTTGAGCGTCGGGTGGATCTGCAGTACTGGATCGCGGCCGCCGCGAATCAGTTGAAAGACCTGCGCCATGAATTCGATTTCACGAATGCCGCCGGGGCCGAGCTTGATATGCTCGGCCATGTCCTTGCGCGCCACCTCGCGGCGGATCTGCGCGTGCAGGTCGCGCATCGCGTTGATCGCGCCGAAGTCGAGATACTTGCGGAAAATGAACGGGCGCGAGATTTTTTCGAGCGCGTCGCGCCATTGCGGCTGCAGGTTTTCACCTTCGTTCATCACCCGCGCCTTGATCCAGGCGTAGCGTTCCCATTCGCGGCCCTGCGTGATCAGGTAGTTTTCGAGCGAGGTCAGCGAACAGACCAGCGGCCCCGAGTCGCCGTTCGGGCGCAGCCGCATGTCGACGCGGAACACCTGTCCGTCGCCGGTGATCTCGCCGAGCGCGGCGATCAAGCGCTTGCCCAGCCGCGTGAAGAATTCGTAGGCCTCGATCGTTCGCCCGCCGCCGACGCCTGTCGTCTCGCCGTCCTCGGGGTAGATGAAGATATAGTCGACGTCGGAAGAGACGTTGAGCTCGCGGCCGCCGAGCTTGCCCATGCCGACCACCAGCAATCGCTGCGGCTGACCGCGCTGGTCGAGCGGTTCGCCGAACTGCGCGGCGAGTTCGCGATGGACGAAATCGAGCGCAACGTTGGTCGTCACGTCGGCGAGCTGCGTCATGGTCTCGACAACGTCGGCGAGCGACACCGACCCGCCCAGGTCGCGAACGATCAGTGCCGCCATGATGCGTTGGCGCAGGCGGCGCAGGGCGCGCTTGAGGCCATCGTTGTCAGTCGCCGCTTCGCTGCGTAGAAACTCGGTCATCAATTTGCTGTCAAGCGGACGGTCAGCATGCGTTTTGAGCCAGAGCGCAATCTCCGGGCGCGATTCGAGCAGGTGGCGCAGGTAGCGACTGTGTGTCAGTGCCGATTGCCATTCGGCCGGCAGCGGATTGTCGGGGTGGTCGGTCATCGCTCGAAGGACTCAAATGTTTTCAACATGGCGGCAGATTTACCGCTTTTTACTTTGTGTAACGCTTTGTTTTTTAAGCAAGGTTCCGGAGCCGGCGTGGATGCTCGGGCAAAGCCGTTACAATTGAAACTTCCATCGATTTTCAGGTAGTTCGCCATTCTAGTGACGCTTTTCGATAATTGGCAAAATCTTCCGCAATTGAGCGCTTCATGATCCGCGAGGACGGCTTGCGTGCGGCGCTCTATCATCGCCTGCACTTCCTGTGGCCGCTGCTTGCCAGCCGCTGGCTGCGTGGCCTGTGGCGCGCTTTGCTATGGAGCTTCTGGCTGATCTATTTTGGCTTTGTCGTGCTGGTGCTGGCGCTGCGTTACAGCGTCTTGCCGCATATCGAAGACTATCGCGCCGACGTCGAGCGACTGGCCAGCCAGACCTTGGGGCAAAGCATCAGCATCGGACGAATCGAAGCGAGCTGGGCCGGGATCAACCCGGATCTGACGCTGCTCGACGTTCGCGTCGCCGACGCCGACGGGCGGCCGGCGCTGGCCTTCAGCCGCATCGAGGCGATCCTGTCGTGGTGGTCGGTGCCGAGCGCGCAGCTCAAGCTGCGCCTGCTGCGTATCGACCAGCCGACGCTCAACCTGCGCCGCGCCGGCGATGGTCGGATCTTCATCGCCGGTATTCCATTGAACCCGCAGCAAAGCGATAGCGATGTTTCCGACTGGATCCTGGCGCAAAGGCGAATCCGCATTCGCGGCGCGACGTTGATTTGGCAGGACGATCTGCGCAATGCGCCCGAGCTGGCGCTCGAAGACGTCGATCTGGCGCTCGACAACGACGGTAATCGCCACCGTTTCGGCCTGACCGCGCGGCCGCCCGAAACGCTGGCGTCTACGATCGACGTGCGTGGCGATTTCCGCGGCTCGGATATCGAGGCGATGGAATCGTGGTCGGGGCAGGCCTATGCCGAGATCGGCTACGCCGACCTGGCGGTTTGGCGGCAGTGGATCGACTATCCGGTCGCGCTGCCGCGTGGACACGGCGCCTTGCGCGCCTGGCTCGGTTTCGCGCAAGGCGGCTTGCGCGAGGTTACCGCCGACGTTGCGCTGCAGGACGTCAGCCTGCGCCTGGCCGAGGAGCTGCCGGCGCTTGACCTCGAACAGATGTCGGGCCGTCTGGCCGCCAAGTTTACGGCGTCCGGCTTCGCGCTGACCGGGCGAAAAATCGAGCTGGCGACGCGGCCGCTCGGCGCGCGCGATGAGCGGGAGCCCGCGTCGATACGTCTTGAGCCGACCGATTTTCATGTCGATTGGCGAGCCGCAGCAACTGGCCAGTCGGCAACCGGCAGCGCCAGTGCCAGTCGCCTCGACGTCGGCGCCTTGGCCCGCCTCGCCGGCTACCTGCCGTTCGATGCGCGATCGCGTCAGTTGCTGACCGACTACGCACCGCAGGGCCTGGTCAGTACGCTTGTTGCCAAATGGAAAGGCGACGCCGACCACCTCGAAACCTATACGCTCAAAGCCGCTTTCGACCGGCTGGCGCTCAAGGCGCAGGGCGCCGTTCCCGGGTTTTCCGGCCTTTCCGGCGTGCTTGACGCCAGCGAGGCCGGCGGCGCCGTGACGCTGACGTCGAAAAATTCGACGATCGACCTGCCGAGCGTTTTTCCCGAGCCGCGAACGACGCTCGATACGCTCGCTGCGCAGGTCAAATGGAAGCTCGCCAAGAGCGGGCTGGAAGCCGAACTGTCACACGTCGAATTCGCCGGCCCCGACGCCGCCGGTTCGGCGCAGGGCGTCTATCGCAGCGCGGCAGACGGACCGGGCGTCATCGACCTCTCCGCGTCGCTGACGCGCGCCGATGCGCGCGCCGTGTGGCGCTATATGCCGCATGCGGTGGGCAAGGGTGCGCGCCTGTGGCTGCGCGATTCGCTGATCGCCGGGAACGCCAGCGAGGCGAAGCTGATTCTCAAGGGCAACCTCAATGACTTTCCTTTCCTAGACAAGCGCAAAGGCCAGTTTCTGGTCACCGTCAAGGCGCGCGACGCGGTGATCGATTACGCCAAAGGCTGGCCGAAGATCGACGGCGTCTCTGGCGATCTTCGTTTCGAAGGCAACGGGATGGTCGTCGACGCGCATCGCGGCTCGATTCTCGGCGCCCAGCTTTCCAATACGCGCGCCGAGATTCCCGATTTCGACGCGCCGATATCGACGCTGATTGTCAAGGGGCAGGCGCAGGGGCCGACCGCGGAATTTCTCAAGTTTATCGAGCAAAGTCCGGTCGCCGAGCGCATCGATCACTTTACCGACGATCTGCGCGCCAGCGGCATGGGCCATCTCGACATCGCGCTCTCGATTCCGCTTGACGAAACGAAGCTCGGCAATTCGAAGATCGACGGGACCTACCGCCTGGTCAACAACGAAGTGACGGTCGATGCCGCGCTGCCGCCGATCAAACAGGTCAACGGCAGCGTGCAGTTTTCGGGCAGCGATCTGAAGGTGCCGGAAATCAACGGCACGCTGTTCGGCGGGCCGCTCAAGATCAAGGGCGGTTTGCAGAAGGACGGCAAGGTGTTGATCACCGCCAACGGTTCGCTCGCCGTCGCGCAGTTACGCAAGCTCTCCGATTCACCGCTGCTCGAAAATATCTCGGGGGCGACCAGTTATCGCGGTGAAGTGCACATCAACAAGCGCAACGCCGACCTGGTGATCGATTCGACGTTGGCCGGGCTGGCTTCGACACTGCCCGAACCTTTTGCCAAGGCGGCGGGCGACAGTTTGGCGCTGCATTTCGAAAAGAAATTGCTGCCGACGGTGAACGCCGAGGTGCGCGATCAGATCTCGGCGACGCTCGGCAGCGTGCTGTCGATGCAGTTGATCCGCCGCAAGCAGCGCGATGGTTTCGTCAATGAACGCGGCGCGATCGGTGTCGGCCGCGTGCAGCCGCTGCCGGCCAGTGGCCTCGCGCTGGGCGTCAGCGCCAAGCGCCTCGATCTCGACCTGTGGCGGCGCGTGCTCGCTGCCGCCGACGTCGGCGCGGCGAGCGGGGCGCCGGCGGTGGACTCGGTGAACATCAAGGCCGACGATTTGTTGTTGCTCGGCCGGCACTTCAACGCGGTCGACCTTGCTGTTTCATTGACGCCAGCGCAATGGACGATTCGTCTGGCGTCGCGGCAGGCCAGCGGCGACCTGGTTTGGGACAACGCCGGAAGCGGCAAGCTGACCGCGCGCCTCAAGCAGATGACGATCGATCCGGCGACCGAGGCGAGTGCCGTGGTGGCCCGCGAGGCGGTCGAAAAGCTGCCGGCGCTCGACGTCGTCGCCGACGAGTTTGCGCTCGGCGTACGCCGTTTCGGACGACTCGAGCTCCAGGCGCGCAACGAGGGCGGGCTTTGGCACCTGTCCAAAGTCCAGGCGAGCAACCCCTTCGGCAACCTGTCGGGCAGCGGTCAGTGGCAAATCGCCGGTGGCCGCAACCGCACCCAACTCGATTTTTCGATCGACAGCAGCGATGTCGGCAAGCTGCTCGAACGGTTGGGCTACCCCGGCGCGGTGCGCGCCGGAACGGCGCAACTCGCAGGAAAGATTGGTTGGAACGGCTCGCCGGCCGACCTCGATTTCGAGTCCTTGAGCGGCGAAATGAGCCTCGAGGCGAACAAGGGACAGTTCGTCAAGCTCGATCCGGGAGCGGCCGGCAAGCTGCTCGGCCTGATCAGCCTGCAAGGGCTGCCGCGCCGAATTTCGCTCGACTTCAAGGACGTTTTCAGCGACGGCCTGGCGTTTGACAGCATCAACAGCAAGCTGTCGGTAAAAAGCGGCGTGATGCGCACCGAGCGGCTGCAGATCGACGGACCGTCGGCGCGCGTCGTGATGCGCGGCGAGGTCGACCTCAAGAACGAAACGCAGCGGCTCATCGTCAATGTTCAACCCGAACTGGGCGGCACCGCGGCGATCGGCATCGCGCTGATCAATCCGATTGCCGGCGTCGCGACGCTGCTGGCGCACAAGGTGCTGCAGAACCCGCTCAATCAGATGTTCGGTTTCGATTACCTGGTGACCGGCCATTGGGACGATCCCAAGGTCGAGAAGATTTCGAGTGCGGGTGCGGCAGTCGCCGTTCCGCGTTTGCCGACGATTAGCCCTGGGGCGAGCAGTGAATCATCAGCCAAGTGAGTCGCCGATCCGCGCCAACGCCCGCGTCGCCGCCGTGCAAATGGTGTCGACCCCGCGTGTCGCCGACAACCTGCAGTGCGCCGGCGAGCTGATCGGAGAGGCGGCCACGCAGGGTGCCAGGCTCGTTGCGCTGCCCGAGTATTTTCCGATTTTCGGCATGAGTGACCAGGACAAATTTGCGGTTTGCGAGGCCGATGGCGCCGGACCGATCCAGGATTTTCTTGCCGCCAGCGCGCGAAGCCACGGCATCTGGCTGGTCGGCGGCTCGCTGCCGCTAAGCTCCCCCGTTGCCGGCAAGGTGCTCAACTCATGCCTGGTCTACGACCCTTCGGGGAATCGTGTGGCGCGCTACGACAAGATTCACCTGTTCGGTTTCGCCAAGGGCGCCGAGCGCTACGACGAGAGCGCGACGATCGCTGCCGGCAGCGAGCTGGTCGCTTTCGAAACCCCTTTTGCTCGGGTCGGCGTGTCGATCTGTTACGACCTGCGCTTTCCCGAGCTCTATCGCGCGCTGGGCGTTGCCGACCTGCTGGTGATCCCCGCTGCATTTACCGAGACGACCGGGCGCGCGCACTGGGAAATCCTGCTGCGCGCGCGCGCCATCGAGAACCAGTGTTATGTGCTGGCGATCGCCCAGGGCGGCCGCCACGAAAACGGCCGCGAAACGCACGGCAACAGCATGCTGATCGACCCGTGGGGCGAGATCATCGACCGCCGCGCCAAAGGGTCGGGTATCGTGATCGGCGAGATCGACCACGCGCGAATCAAGGAAGTTCGCGCCAGCCTGCCGGCGCTACGCCATCGAGTAATGTGAAGAAGGAAACCGCTTTCAACACAGAGAACACGGAGACACGGAGAACACAGAGTAATTCAATTAAGGTCTTTCTCCGTGCCCTCTGTGCCTCCGTGAACTCCGTGTTGAAAGAGCTTGAATGTTGAAATTGTCTGAATCGGAAAATTAATGACCGCAAAAGCGCAATCCCTGCTGGTGCAGGCGCAGAAAACCCTGCTCACACCCTATGGCCTCGACGTCGCCGATCTGTCCAAGGTCTTCGGCAAGATCATGGCGCACGACGTCGATTACGCCGACCTCTACTTCCAGTACAGCCGCTCCGAAGCCTGGAGCCTGGAGGAAGGGATCGTCAAGTCGGGCAGTTTCAACATCGACGAAGGCGTCGGCGTTCGCGCCATCTCGGGCGAGAAAACGGCGTTTGCCTACTCCGACGACATTAGCGCGTTGGCGCTCGGCGACGCCGCCAGCGCCGTGCGCGCGATCGCTGCCGCCGGGCAGCGCAAGAAAGCGCTGCCGGCGATGAAAAAACGCAGTGGTCATGCGCTCTACGTTCCGGTCGATCCGCTTAACTCGCTCGACGCGACGGCCAAAGTCAAACTGCTTGAGCGGCTCGAGTCCTACGCTCGCGCCGAAGATTCGCGCGTCAGCCAGGTGATGGCGCACATCGCCGGCGAATACGAGGTGGTGCTGATTGCCGGCAGCGACGGCCGGCTGGCGGCGGATGTCAGGCCGCTGGTGCGCGTTTCGATCACGGTCATCGTCGAAGGCGCCGGCGGCAAGCGCGAGCAGGGCTCGGCGGGCGGCGGCGGACGCACCGATTACGGCTATTTTTCCGACGAGGTGCTGCGCGCTTATGCACACGAGGCGGTGCATCAGGCGGTCACCAATCTCGACGCGCGGCCCGCGCCGGCCGGGACGATGAGCGTCGTGCTCGGCTCCGGCTGGCCCGGAATCCTGCTGCACGAGGCGGTCGGCCACGGCCTCGAAGGCGATTTCAACCGCAAGGGCAGTTCGACTTTCGCCGGACGGATCGGCTCGCGCGTTGCCGCCAAGGGCGTCACCGTCGTCGACGACGGCACGCTCGACGGTCGCCGCGGTTCGCTCAATATCGACGACGAAGGCAACCCGACGCAGCGCACGGTGCTGATCGAGGACGGCATCCTCAAGTGCTATATGCAGGACAGCCTCAACGCGCGGCTGATGGGCGTGCTGCCTACCGGCAACGGGCGGCGCGAGTCGTTCGCGCATCTGCCGCTGCCGCGCATGACCAATACCACGATGCTCGCCGGCGACAAGAGCGTCGATGAAATCATCAAGTCGGTCAAGAAGGGGATCTACGCGGTCAACTTCGGCGGCGGTCAGGTCGACATCACCAACGGCAAGTTCGTCTTCTCGATGTCCGAGGCATATCTCATCGAAGACGGCAAGGTGACCCACCCGGTCAAGGGCGCGACGCTGATCGGTAGCGGCCCCGAAGCGATGAATCAGGTGTCGATGATCGGCAACGACATGCGCCTCGATCCGGGCGTCGGCACCTGCGGCAAGGACGGCCAGAGCGTCCCGGTCGGCGTCGGTCAGCCGACGCTGCGCATCGACGGGCTGACCGTCGGCGGGACGGAGTAGTAGTTCGTTCCGTTCACTGCATGACCGTTCGCGGTGAGCTTGTCGAGCCGCAGTTGTCAGTGTCTGCGGGCCGTCGACAAGCTCAGGCCGAACGCTTGAATGCTAAGCGTTTTGTCGAAACGAACGAGCGATTCAAACTACTGATTAGGGAGGGGCCATGCTCAGGACAAGGTGCTATTCGTTGCTGCGGTTTCTTCTCGTGCTTGGTCTGTTCGCGGTCGGTACCGCCTGGGCTGCCGATGCGCCGGTCAAGGAAGCGACGCTCGAGTTCGACTTCCGGACTATCGTCACTTTCCGCACGCTGTTTGTCGGCGCTACGCCAGAGGTCCGCGTTCAGCGCGCGCTGGCCCGCCTCAACAAGCTGACGCCGCAGCAGATGGCGCAGCCGGTCGAGCAGGCGCCGTTCGCCGTCGACGGGGTCGCCGGGATCGGCTTGACCGTTGGCGATGTCGTGGTCTTTACGCTGCTTCCCGGCGATCTTGATCATGACGAGAAGCTGACGCTCGAACAGGTGGCCGGGCGCGCCAAGCAGGCGCTCAGCGAAGCGCTCCAGGCCGAGGGCGCGCAACGCCGTCCGGCGCAGCTGTTCAAGGCGATCGGCCTGTCGCTGCTCGCCACTGCGCTGGTCTTCGCCTTGCTGTGGCTGGTGCGTCGCGCGGCGCGTTTGATGGTCGGCCGCCTGCAAAAAGTCATCGAGCGCGAAGACGCTTCGCAGAAGCTGCGCTGGGCGCGCCACGGCTGGTCGCTGGTGCTGCGTCTGACGCAGCTGGTGCTCGGCTTCCTGTGGCTTTCGATCGCCTACCTGTGGCTGACTTTCGTTCTTTCGCAGTTTCCGCTGACCGAGCCGCTGGCCGACAAGCTCGGCGGTTTTCTCTATAAGCTGCTGGGCGGACTCGCTTCCGGTTTGATCGATGCGTTGCCCGGGCTGACCTCGGTGCTGGTCATCCTGCTGTTGACGCGCGCGGTCAACGAGGCGATTACCAGCTTCTTCCTGGCGGTCAAGCAGGGCCGCACCCAGGTTCCCGGCCTGCACCAGGAGACGGTCAGTGCCACCCATCGCATCGTCAGCGTGCTGGTTTGGGGTTTCGGCATCGCCGTGGCCTACCCCTTCATCCCGATGTCCAACAGCGACGCTTTCAAGGGGCTGTCGGTGATGTTCGGCTTCATGCTGACGATCGGTTCGGCGGGAATCGTCAACCAGCTGATGAGCGGGCTGGTGCTAGTCTATTCGCGTGCGCTGTCGGTCGGCGATTTCGTCGATATCGGCGGTACCGTCGGCGTGGTCAGCGAACTCGGCGTGTTGTCGACCAAGATCATCGACATGCGTAACGAGGAAGTGACGATCCCCAACGCGGTGCTGGTCGGCAACTCGATCCGCAACTATTCGCGGCTGGCTGGCGAGCGCGGAACGCTGGTGTCGACCAAGGTGACGATCGGCTACGATACCCCGTGGCGCCAGGTTCATGCCATGCTGATCGCTGCCGCCGAGCAGACTCCGGGACTGCGCGGCGAGCCCAAACCTTTCGTCTATCAGCGTGGGCTCGCCGATTTTTACGTCGAGTACGAACTCTTCGCCTACATGGACCAGCCGCTCAACCGGGTGCCGGTGCTCTCAGCGCTGCACGGCGCTATCCAGGACCAGTTCAATACCTACGGCGTGCAGATCATGTCGCCGCATTTCATGGAACAGCCCGGCCAGGACGTGGTCGTTGCGCCGGCCAAATGGTACGCGGCGCCGGCCGAGCCGAAGCGCTAGGCTGTTCTTCGCGTAGAATCTGGGCCTTCTATAGAGCCAACCGCACTGCAAGGGATGTTCAATGACGCTGACCAGCAAGCACAATACCGACGACCTGCGAATCAGGGAGATCAAGGAACTGGTGCCGCCAGCGCACCTTTTCCGCGAGTTTCCGTCCGGTGACCAGGCGGCGCAGACGACCTTTGAGGCGCGCGCCGCGATTCACCGCATCCTGCACGGCGCTGACGATCGCTTGCTGGTGGTGATCGGTCCGTGTTCGATTCACGACGTCGCGCAGGCGACCGATTACGCAAAAAAGCTGCAAGGCGAGGTCGCGCGTTTCGACAAAGATCTGCTGGTCGTAATGCGCGTCTATTTCGAGAAGCCGCGAACGACGGTCGGCTGGAAGGGACTGATCAACGATCCGCGGCTCGATCACAGCTACCGCATCAACGAGGGGCTGCGTCTGGCGCGCAAGCTGCTGCTCGAAATCAACGAGCAGGGGCTGCCCTGCGCGACCGAATTCCTCGATACGATCACGCCGCAATACACGGCCGACCTGATCGCCTGGGGGGCCATCGGCGCGCGCACCACCGAATCGCAGGTGCACCGCGAACTCGCCTCCGGCCTGTCGTGTCCGGTCGGTTTCAAGAACGGCACCGACGGTAACGTGCGTATCGCCATCGATGCGATTCGCGCCGCGCAGTCGCCGCATCATTTCCTGTCGGTGACCAAGGGCGGTCACTCGGCGATCGTGTCGACGTCGGGCAACGAGGATTGCCACGTCATCCTGCGCGGCGGTCAGACGCCCAACTACAGCGCGGCCGATGTCGATGCGGCGGCCAAGGAAGTCGCCGCCGCCGGCCTGGCGGCGCGGCTGATGATCGACTTCTCGCACGCCAACTGTCGCCGCGAGTTCAAGCGACAACTCGAGGTGGCGAGCGACGTCGCGGCGCAGTTGGCGGCGGGCGAGGAGCGCATCATGGGCGCGATGATCGAGTCGCATCTCTGCGAAGGCCGGCAGAACCTGATTCCGGGCCAGCCGCTCGAATACGGCAAGAGCATCACCGACGCCTGTCTCGGCTGGGACGACTCGGTCGCCGCGCTGGAGATTCTGGCGCAGGGGGTGCGCGCGCGCCGTCTGGTCAAGGCCGCGCCGTGAGGTCGCGGCCATTTAGCCTCTTTTAACATGCCCCGCAGGAAATACTCCTGGGGCGCGGAGATCTGAGCCACAGAGATCACGGAGAAAAAATCAGAGAGGGTTTTGTTTTTCCTCTCTCTGTGTTCTCCGTGTCTCTGAGTGCTCTGTGTTGAAAGCGCTTCGCGTTCTTTAACGGGGTCGTGCGGCTCGCCTGAGTTGCGAGTCAGCCCGCCGGCACCAGGAAGTCGCGGCTGATGCCGTCGCCCAGGTCGTAGATGCGGTCCATGAAGTCGGATAGATATTCGTGCAGTCCCTGTGCCAGCACGTCGTCGATGCGAGTGAAATGGACATGCGCGTGCAGCATTCCGGCGAGCCGCTCGGTTTCCGCCGACTGTCCGTTGGTGATCGATTTGAACACGCGGATGATTCCCGTCGCGCAGGCGTGCAGCGAGCGCGGCATGTCGGGGCGCAGCATCAGCAGTTCGGCGACACGCGCCGGGGTGATCGCGTCGCGATAGACCTTGCGGTAAACCTCGAACGCCGACAGCGAGCGCAACAGCGCCCCCCACTGGTAGAAGTCGGTAGTGCCTTCGTCGCCGTTGGTGCGCAGCACGTGGTATTTGACGTCAAGGATTCTCGCCGTATTGTCGGCGCGCTCGATCAGTCCGCCGAGCCTGATGAAGTGCAGCGCCTCGTCCTGCAGCATGGTGCCGAAGGTCACGCCGCGCGTCACCGCCGAACGCAGCTTGACCCACTCGAAGAATTCACCGATACCCGCCGAAAGGATCTGTTGGAATTTCTGCCCGCGCAGTTCGATCCAGGTGAAATTGCAGCTCTCCCAGGTTTCGGCGGTCAGCGTTCCGCGAACGGCGTGGGCGTTTTCGCGAGCGGCGCGCAGGCAGCTGTAGATCGAGCTTGGGTTGTCGGGGTCGGCCACCATGAAGCGCAGCACGTTCTCGGCAGTGACCTGATCGTAGGACTTGGCAAAAGCATCCTGCAGGCTGTTGAGCGCCAGGATCGCGCCCCAGTTCTGGTTTGCCGCGGCGACCGATTGCGGCACCAGCGACATCTGATGCGTGACGTCGAGCAAGCGTGCGAGGTTCTCGGCGCGCTCGGTAAAACGCGCCATCCAGTAGAGGTGATCAGCGGTACGGCTTAACATTGGTCTTCTCCCTGTCCTTCAATCCTAAGAAATGCAGTTAACCACGGAGTTCACGGAGAGCACGGAGTAAAAACAATGAGTTGCATGAGTTCAGGTGAACTTCCTTTAGGTGATCTCAGAAAAACCACGAGATCGCCTTTTCTCTGTGTTCTCCGTGCTCTCCGTGGTTTCTAAGCGAGTTTCTCTGGTTAGTTTTCGAGTACCCAGGTGTCCTTGGTTCCGCCGCCCTGCGATGAGTTGACGACCAGCGATCCCTCGCGCAGCGCGACGCGAGTCAGTCCCCCCGGAACCATGTCGATCTTTTCGCCGGACAGTACGAAGGGGCGCAGATCGAGGTGGCGCGGGGCGATTCCGCCGAAATTGTCACCCTCGACGAAAGTCGGGCAGGTCGACAGCGCGAGCGTCGGTTGCGCGATGTATTTTTCGGGCGCGGCGACGATTCGCGCGCGGAAGTTCTCGATCTCCTGCTTGGTCGACGCCGGTCCGACCAGCATGCCGTAGCCGCCGGCGCCATGGACTTCCTTGACGACCAGTTCGGGCAGGTGCGCGAGCGCGTATTTGAGGTCGTCGGGCTGGCGCAGCATGTACGTCGGCACGTTGTTGAGCAGCGATTCCTCGCCGAGGTAGAAGCGGATCATCTGCGGGACGTAGGGGTAGATCGACTTGTCATCGGCGACTCCCGTGCCGATGGCGTTGGCCAGCGTCACGTTGCCGGCGCGATAAGCCGAGAGCAGGCCGGGAACGCCGAGCATCGAGTCTCTGCGGAAGGCGAGCGGGTCGAGAAAGTCGTCGTCGAGCCTGCGGTAGATCACGTCGACGCGCTGCGGCCCCTGCGTCGTTCGCATATAGACGGTCTCGTCGCGGACGAAGAGGTCGCGTCCTTCAACGAGTTCGATTCCCATCTGCTGGGCCAGGAAGGTGTGCTCGAAATAGGCGCTGTTGTACGCGCCGGGCGTCAGTAGAACGACGCAAGGGTCGGTCACGCCGGTCGGCGCGACGGTGCGCAGGTTTTCGAGCAGCATGTCGGGGTAATGCTGGACGGGCGCGACCTGGTGGCGCGAGAAAAGCTCGGGAAAGAGGCGCATCATCATCTTGCGGTCCTCGATCATGTACGAGACGCCCGAGGGAACGCGCAGGTTGTCTTCGAGAACGAAGAATTCGCCGCGTTTTTCACCGCTGTCGGCGCGCACCATGTCGACGCCGGCGATGTGCGCGTAGATTCCGGCCGGCACGTCGATTCCCATCATCTCCGGGCGGAACTGCGCGTTGTTGATCACCTGTTCGCGCGGAATAATGCCGGCGCGCAGGATTTCCTGGTCGTGGTAAATGTCGTTCAGGAAAGCATTGAGCGCGCGCACACGCTGGCGCAGGCCGGTCTGCAGCTGCTGCCAGTCGGCGGCCGGGATGATGCGCGGGATGATGTCGAAGGGGATCAGCCGTTCCTTGCCGCCATCCTGCGCCGACTCGTCGCCATAAACGGCGAAGGTGATTCCGACGCGGTGAAAGGCGATGTCGGCCTCGGCGCGCTTGCGCGCGATGCGTTCGGGCGGCGTCGCCGCCAGCCAGTCGGCGTAGGATTTGTAATGCGGCCGCAGAGCGCTTGCCGCATCGTACATTTCATTGTAGAAATCTGTGCTCATCATTTTCGCCGCTGCAGTTGATCTGCCGAGGTATCAGCAGAAAGCGTGCCAAACGGCAAAACGCTTAAATGGCATGTTTTCAGGCCGCTCTTCAAGCGCGATGCACCAAGGCTGTGCAATGCCGCACCAAACGAGGCTAGCTGCATAAGGGTGTCCTGCGCAGAGCTGATCGAAATGCCCTCCAGATCAGGCGACTCTTAGCTAGGAAATCGGTGATGGGACTGCCGCAAGAAAATGCTACGCTTGAACCTCGACGTTACGATCAGCCTGCGAACCCAGGAGGGCGTCATGCGGAGTCCTCTGGCAGTTCAGAATCACAGCGATCATCATTTCGCTGATCGGCCTCTCCAGCCAGACCGCGCACCCGCGTGTTTCGATCATCGGCCGCAAGCGCATGCTGTTCAACGCCCGCGCGGCGATTGAGCGCTATCAGGCGCTACCTTCAACGGTGGGTGAGGCGACCGCTGCTGATCAGCTCGTACCCCAAAACGGGGCGCGCGGGCGAACAACAGGTTAAAATCACGCCCTGGCCCACTGCAAATTATTTTCCTGACCCATGAAACAAGTCTCAGCCTCCGATCTCGACCAACTGGTGTGTACCGCACAATCGTCGCCGCGGCGCCGCGCCAATCTCAATATGCACGAAGAGCTGAGCGACCCGGTTCAGCGGCTGGCGATTGCGATGGAGCCCGATACCTTCGTCCGTCCGCACCGCCATCGGCAAACCTGGGAGCTGCTGTTGCCGCTGCGCGGACGCTTTGTCGTGTTGCTCTTTGACGATCAAGGCGTCGTCACCGCTCGCACCGTTCTCGGCGGCGAGACGGCGATGCTCGAGATGCCCGCCGGTCAGTGGCATGCGGTGCTCTCGCTCGACGTCGGCGGCGTGATTTTTGAAGTCAAGCGCGGGCCGTACCAGCCGATCGACGGTGCCGATTTTGCGCCCTGGGTCGCCGATCAGTCGCCGGCGCTGCTCGACTGGTTCGGCGCGGCGCGGCCGGGCGACCGTTTTGTCGAGCGCCCGTGACGCGCCTTGTTGAGGCAAAAGGAGCGTGGCGTTGAGTGATTCGGTCGCGCTACGCGGACGCGGCTCGCTGCTTTTCTGGTTCGCTTTCGTCGTTTTCTGGTTCGCGACGCTGAGCCAGCGCGCGCTGATTTCGCCCGACGAAGGCCGCTACGCGATGCTGTCGCTGGCCATGCTGCAGTCGGGCGACTGGGTTACGCCGCGGCTCAACGGCATTCTCTACTTTGAAAAGCCGGCGCTGCAGTACTGGATGGGCGCGGCGAGTTTCATGGTTTTCGGCATCAACGAATTCGCCGCGCGTTTCTGGCCCGCGCTGACCGGTATCCTCTCGGTGCTGGCGGTCGGATTGACCGCGCGCCGCCTGTGGGGTTGCGGCCAGCAGGCCGCGCTGGTGATGGCCGGCTCGACGTGGGTGGTCGCCAACAGTCATTTTCTGACGCTCGACATGGGCGTCACTTTCTTCCTGACGCTGACGCTGTGCGCCTTCCTGTGGGCGCAACACGACGGCGCTTCGCGTCTCGAGCGGCGTTACGCGATGTGGCTGGCGTGGGCGGCGATGGCCGGCGCGACGCTGTCCAAGGGCCTGATCGGGCTGCTGATTCCGGGCTGCGCGCTGGCGCTCTACAGTCTGGTCAGCTGGCAATGGATCGTCTGGCGGCGCATGCAGTGGCTGGCCGGGATCGCCATTTTTCTGGCGTTGGCGGTGCCGTGGTTCTGGCTGGTTGCCGAGCGCAATCCGGGTTTCGCCCACTTCTTCTTCATCCACGAGCATTTTCAGCGCTTTCTGACCAACGAGGCGCGCCGCGAAGGGCCTTTCTGGTATTTCGTTCCGATCCTGTTGATCGGTTTCCTGCCGTGGACCTCGCTGTTGCCGCGCCTCGTGCGCGAGGCCTGGCCGCGCCGCTCGGGGATGCAATTTCAGGCCGAGCGCTTCGCGTTGATCTGGGCGTTCTTTATCTTCGCCTTCTTCAGCAAATCGAATTCCAAGCTGCCTTCGTACATTCTGCCGATGTTTCCGGCGCTGGCGCTGCTGCTCGGCCAGACGCTGGCGCGCATCAGGCCGGCCGAACTCAAAAAGCATTTGTGGCTACCGATGGTGGTCTGGGGGCTGCTGGCCTGCGCCTATCCCTTTGTCGACCGGTTTGTTTCCGAGGACTTGCCGCTGCCAGAACTGCAGCACATGGCCGTTTATCTGGCGGTCGGCGGCGGCGGTTTCGTTCTCTGCGCGCTGCTCGCCTGGCGTTTCCTCTCGCGCGGCAAGGCCCTGCCTGCTATCATGTTGCTCGCTGCCGGCGGCCTGTGGAGCGTGTCGCTGGCCTGCGTCGGCCACGATCCCTTCGGTCAGTCCAAGAGCAGCAAGGCGTTGGCCGCACAGCTCAAAGGCGAGTTGTGGCCGGATAGCGAAATTTTTTCAGTGCGCATGTATGAACAGACCTTCCCGTTTTATCTGCGGCGACCGGTGATCCAGGTCGATTATCAGGACGAGTTCGCTTTTGGTCAGCAGGCCGAGCCGGGCCGCGCGATCGCGACGCTTCCCGAATTTGTCTTGCGCTGGCAGGCGGCGCCGCACGCCATGGCGATGCTCGACGAGCAGACTTTCAATGAATTGCAGCAGCAAGGGGTAAGGATGAAACCGGTTTTTCGCGATGATCTTCGCATGGTGGTGGTCAAGCCATGAAACTCATTGAATTTTCGCTGGTGCTGTTCGGCGTGTTGCTCAACGCCTTTGCCCAGTTGTTGCTCAAGGCCGGCGTTCGCCAGCTTGGGCATTTCGATTTTTCCTTAGCCAATGCCTGGCCGGTCGCGACGACGCTGGCGAGCAACTGGCCGATCATCGGCGGTTTGAGTTGCTACGTGGTCAGCGTCGTCGTTTGGATCTTGGCGCTGTCGCGCGTCGAGGTCAGCATCGCCTATCCGATGCTGTCGATCGGCTACGTGGTCAATGCCGGGCTGGCCTGGTATCTGTTCGATGAAGCCGTGGGCCCGCAGCGTCTGGCGGGAATTGCCGTGATTATTGTCGGCGTCGTTATTGTTGCGAGAAGCTGAACTGATGGACATACTCCCCTTTACCCGGCCGCAGATCGATGAGGAAACCATCGCCGCGGTCGCCGACGTACTGCGCTCCGGCTGGCTGACCACCGGACCCAAATGCCGCGAACTCGAAGCGGCGCTCTCCTTGCGCGCCGGCGGGCGGCCAGTCAGACTGGTCAGCTCGGCGACCGCCGCGCTCGAATTCGCGCTGCGCATCGCCGACATCGGTCCCGGCGACGAGGTGATCACCACCTCGCTGTCGTGGGTCGCGACGTCCAACGTGATCCTCGCGGTCGGTGCGACGCCGGTGTTCATCGACATCGATCCGGCGACGCGACTGATCGACCTGTCGCTGGTAGAGGCGGCAGTGACGGCGCGCACGCGAGCGATCATCCCGGTCGACCTCGCTGGCTTTCCGGTCGATCGCGATGCGCTTTACGCGCTCGCCGCCAAGCATAAGCTGCGCGTCGTCGAAGACGCCGCGCAGTCGCAGGGCAGCCTGTGGAACGGCCGCGAGCTCGGTAGTTTCGGCGATCTCACCGCTTTGTCTTTCCACCCCAACAAGAACATGACCACCGGCGAAGGCGGCTGCCTGGTGATGAATACTGAGGCTGAAGCGAGCCGCTTTGAAAAGCTGCGGCTGCAGGGCGTCTCGCGCCTGCCCGACGGCACCTACGACTGCGACCTGTTGGGCGGCAAGGCCAATCTCACCGACATCGCCGCCGCCATCGGCCTCGGCCAGATCAAGCATCTCGACGCTTTCAATGCGCGTCGCCGCGAACTTGCCCGCCTCTATTTTCCGCTGCTCGCCGGCTTGCCACTCGACCTGCCGCCAGCCGACTTCGTGAACAGCAACTGGCACATGTTCCAAGTGCTGGTGCCGGCAAGCCTCGCCGGCCAGCGCGCCGAGGTGATTCGCTTGATGCGCGAGGCGGGCTTCGCGCTCGGAATCCACTACCCGGCGATCCATCTGACGACGCTCTACCGCAAGCAGGCGCTGGTGGCACCGCTTCCGCATACCGAGTCGGTCGCTTCGCGCATCCTGACGCTGCCGCTGTTCCCGGCGATGGCCGATGCCGATGTCGGCCGCGTCGCCAGCGCGCTGGGCGGGGTGCTGGCCAGCCTGGGGGCCGGGGGCAAACCATGAGTGCTGCCGTTGCAGTCGAAGCCGCCGTCGAAGTCTCGGTGGTGATCCCCGTCTACAACGAGGAGGCGACGCTCGGCGCGTTGTTCGCGCGGCTTTACCCCGCGCTCGACGCGCTCGGTCGGCGCTACGAAGTCATTTTCATCAACGACGGCAGCCGCGACCAATCGGCGGCCATCCTCTCGGACCAGTATCACGCGCGCCCAGACGTGACGCGAGTGATCCTGCTCAACGGCAACTTCGGCCAGCACCGCGCGATCCTCGCTGGATTTGCGCATGCGCGCGGGCAGTGCGTCGTGACGCTCGACGCCGACCTGCAGAATCCGCCCGAGGACACCCATCTGCTGCTGGAGCAGATGGATCTGGGCTATGACTACGTCGGCTCGATCCGTCGCCAGCGTCGCGACAGCTGGTGGCGCGGCGCCGCGAGCCGCGCCATGAACCGTCTGCGCGAGCGCATCACGCGCATCCAGATGACCGACCAGGGCTGCATGATGCGCGCCTACAGCCGGCGGATCATCGACACCATCAACCAGTGCAACGAGATGAACACCTTCATCCCGGCGCTCGCCTATTCGTTCGCGCAGAATCCGACCGAGGTGATCATCGGCCACGAAGAGCGTCACGCCGGCGAATCGAAATACTCGCTCTACAGCCTGATCAGGCTAAATTTCGACCTGATGACCGGTTTTTCGCTGGTGCCGCTGCAGTTCTTCTCGATGCTCGGCATGTTCGTTTCGCTCGGATCGGGGCTGCTCGTCGTCTTTCTGGTGTTGCGACGGCTGATTCACGGTCCCGAAGTCGAGGGCGTGTTCACGCTGTTCGCGATCGTCTTCTTCCTGCTCGGCATCGCGCTGTTCGGCATCGGCATGCTCGGCGAATACATCGGGCGGATCTACCAGGAAGTGCGTCACCGTCCGCGCTACCTGATCGCCGCGATCCTTGAGCAGTCGACCGAGGAGCGTACGTCGTGAGCAGCGCGGTGGTTTTTGCCTATCACAACGTCGGCGTTCGCTGCCTCTCGGTCTTGCTCGCCGGCGGCGTCGACGTCAAGCTGGTGGTGACGCACGAGGACAATCCGGCCGAAGAGATCTGGTTCGCTTCGGTGCGCCAGCTGTGCATCGACCAGGGCATTCCGGTGATCACTCCGGCCAACCCGAATACGCCCGAGGTCGAAGCGCAGGTCGCAGCGCAAGGCGCCGATTTCCTGTTCAGCTTCTATTACCGCAACATGCTCAAGGCGCGGCTGCTAGAGTCGGTGCGGCGCGGCGCCTACAATATGCACGGCTCGCTGCTGCCCGCCTATCGCGGGCGGGTGCCGGTCAATTGGGCGGTCATCAACGGCGAGCGCGAAACCGGCGCCACCTTGCACCAGATGAACGTCAAGCCCGACAACGGCGCCATCGTCGACCAGTTCGCCGTCCCCATCCTGCCCGACGACAGCGCGCACGATGTTTTCGTCAAGGTCGTCGTCGCCGCCGAACTGTGTTTGCAGCGCACGCTGCCGCAGCTGCTCGCCGGGACCGCGCCGCATCGTCAGCAGGACCTGTCGCAAGGCGCCTACTTCGGCGGTCGTTGCGCCGAGGATGGGCGCATCGACTGGCAACAGAACGCGCGCCAGATCCACAATCTGGTGCGTGCGGTGACGCATCCCTATCCCGGCGCTTTTGCCGATCTGCCGGCCGGCCGCCTGCTGCTGTGGCGCACGCGCGTGCTCGACGATGCGGGACTGGGCGCCGAGCGCGGAACGCTGCGCGCGCGCGCTGGCTGTCTTGAAATCCATCCGGCGGGCGGCGGCGTGTTGCAGGTGCTCGAAGGCGAACTCGCGGGTTCGCGCTTGAACGCTGCTGACGGACTGTCGCTGCCGCTTTCGAATTAACCTTAAAAACTCAGTTAACCACAACGGACACAACGATCACGAAGAAAAAATGCTTGCAATGTGTTGATGTATCACCCAGAAGGTGAGTCGCAGAAACCTCCAAAATCAAGGTGCTTCGTTGTGCCCGTTGTGTCGTTGTGGTTCGAACTACGATTTCTAGAATTTATCTTTTCACTATCGGATATTACCCATGAAAAAAGTCCTGATTCTCGGTGTCAACGGCTTCATCGGCCACCACCTGACCAAACGCATTCTGGAAACGACCGACTGGGACGTTTTCGGCATGGACATGTTCGCTGACAAGGTCGGCGAGTTCATGAGCAACCCGCGCTTTCACTTCTTCGAAGGCGACATCCTGATCAACCAGGAGTGGATCGAGTACCACGTCAAGAAGTGCGACGTGGTGCTGCCGCTGGTCGCCATCGCCACGCCGGCGACCTATGTCAAGTCGCCGCTGTCGGTCTTCCAGCTCGATTTCGAAGCCAACCTGCCGATCATCAAATGGTGCGTCAAGTACAAGAAGCACGTCGTCTTCCCGTCGACGTCCGAAGTCTACGGCATGTGCAAGGACGAGCAATTCGATCCGGAAAACTCCGAACTGATCTACGGACCGATCAACAAGCCGCGCTGGATCTACGCCTGCTCGAAGCAGCTGCTCGACCGTGTAATTGCCGCTTACGGCCAGCAGGAAGGGCTCAAGTACACGCTGTTCCGCCCGTTCAACTGGATCGGTGGCGGCCTCGATTCGATCCACACCAAGAAGGAAGGATCGAGCCGCGTGATCTCGCAGTTCTTCGGCCACATCGTTCGCGGCGAGACGATCAAGCTGGTCGACGGCGGCAGCCAGAAGCGCGCCTTCACCTACATCGACGACGGCATCAGCGCGCTGGTCAAGATCATCGACAACAAGGACGACGTCGCCAGCGGCCAGATCTACAACATCGGCAACCCGAAGAACAACTATTCGGTTCGCGAGCTGGCGAGCATGATGCTCGAACTGGCCAAGGACTACCCAGAGTACGCTGACGGATTGGCCAAGGTCAAAGTCGTCGAGACGACGTCGGGCGAGTACTACGGCAAGGGCTATCAGGACGTGCAGAACCGCGTTCCGAAGATCGAGAATACCCAGCGCGACCTCGACTGGGCGCCGACCATCACCATGGCCGACGCGCTCAAGGGAATCTTCGACTATTACCGCAGCCAGATGGCCCACGCCAAGGATCTGGTTAATTAACGCTTAAACCGCTTTCAACACGGAGGACACAGAGGCACAGAGTCCACGGAGAAAAACAAAGCAAGTAGGCTAAGTAAGCGAAGTATGACGCCCCTGTCTCTGGCGCTCTCTGTGATCTCCGTGTCTCCGTGTTCTCCGTGTTAAATGAGGTTAATCCAATGTCTGCCAAGCTGCTCGCCCTCAAGATCGACGTCGATACCTGGCGCGGTACCCGCGAGGGCGTTCCGCGGCTGCTCGAGATGCTCAAGCGCCACCAGGCCGGCGCGACCTTCCTGTTCAGCGTCGGCCCCGACCATACCGGCCGGGCGATCACCCGAGTTTTCCGCAAGGGTTTCCTGCAGAAGGTCTCGCGCACCTCGGTGGTCGAACATTACGGCGTGCGCACGCTGCTTTACGGCACGCTGTTGCCGGGACCCGACATCGGTCGCCGCGAAGCCGCGTTGCTGCGGCAGGTGCGTGACGCCGGCTACGAGGTCGGGATTCACTGCTGGGATCACATCCGCTGGCAGGATCACGTCGCCGCGCAGAGCGCCGAGTGGACGCGGCGCGAGATGCAAAAAGCCGCCAAGCGCTTCGCCGAGATTTTCGGCGCTGCCGCGCGCACGCACGGTGCCGCCGGCTGGCAGATGAACGCGGCGGCGTACGACTGCGAGCGCGAGTTGGGCCTCGACTACGCCTCAGACGGACGCGGCAACCACCCCTTCCTGCCGGTCGGCGGCGATGGCCAGATCTGCGGCGTGCCGCAGTTGCCGACGACGCTGCCGACGCTCGACGAACTGATCGGGATCGACGGCCTGACCGCCGACAACGTCGATCAGCACCTCTTGGCGTTGACCGCCGACGGCCAAGACTCGCAGGTCTATACGCTGCACGCCGAACTTGAAGGCATGCGTCTTGGCGATACCTTTGAGCGGTTGCTCGCGGGCTGGCAGGCGCAGGGCTACCGCCTGGTCAGCTGCCGCGAACTGTACGACTCGCTCGACGCGGCGAATCTGCCGCAGCATCGCGTGATCTACGGCGAAATCGCCGGGCGCAGCGGCCAGCTGGCTTTGCAGGGGCAGCGCGTCGATCTGCCGTAATCTGCACTAGCGTACCGGCGCCTAAACGCCGGGGCGTTTGGTGATCGTTTTTGTGACTCCCCGCTTTTTCGTTGGCGTGCCAAGACAAGCTCTTGCCGCTGCGCTGTAAAGCCCCGACGCGGACTCGCCGGCCCGCCTTCATTTCGAGCGTCGCGAGAAAAGCTCCGCCGGGTGTTCGTCCCGTCGAGCACCCCGGACGTCTTGCCGCCGCAAGCCTTTGCGCCAAATCAAAAGTACCGTCGATAATGCCGCATTACTCCCCTGCGATGGTTGACACCCCGGCGTTTCGAGGACTAACGTCATCGACATTGCGAATAGCCTTTCCAAAAGGCACACTGCGACGAGCGGCGAGGCCAGACTATCTCCCTTCTGTTATGAGTAAACTCCGCCATGAAAAATGTCACTATCGCCCAGCGCATCGCGCTGATGATTGTCGTTTCGATTGTTTCACTGTTGTCGGTCGGAGCGGTCGGACTGGTGGTCTCCAATACGCAAACGCAAGACATTAAACTCATCGACGAAGACAGCATGGCCGGTATTGGTGTGCTGAGCGAGGCTAGGCAGGCCTACATGATGCTTCGTCTGGCCGTTCTTGGTCACGTCAGCACGCCTGATCCGTCGGCCAAAAAAGCGCTCGAAGAGAAGATCGACGCTTCCGAAAAAACGTTGATAAAATCGCTAAAGGACTACGAAAAGCTGGTTTCCGGCGATGAAGAGAAAAAGCTGCTCGAGGCCGATGTCGTCAACGTCAATGCCTATCTCGATCTGGTCCACAACAAGGTCATGCCGCTGTCGCGCAACAACGAAAGCGATACGGATGAAAACCGCAAGAACGGCGCCCAAATAAACGCCAAGGCCTTTCAGGCGATCGAGGATCACATCGCCTTCAACAAGCGCAATGGCGAGGCGGTCACCAAAGCCGCGCTGGCCAGCGCCGCGCAGGGCAAGCTCATTTCGCTGGCGGTGATCGTGGCCGGCGTGCTGGCCGTCGGCGCGCTGGGGCTCTTCCTGCAACGCCACATCAGGTCGTCGGTGAGCCAGATCCAGTCGATGGTCGATCGCGTCGAGAGCGAGCTCGACTTTACCGTCCGCGTCGTCGTAGATCGGCACGACGAACTTGGCAAAACGACGTTGGCGCTCAACCGGCTGCTCGACAAATTGCAGGCCAACCTCAAATCGATCGCCGTCGGCGCACAGTCGGTGGCCTCGTCGGCCAAGCAGATGTCGACTACCTCGAACGAAGTGGCTACGGCAGCTCACCAGCAAAGCGAGGCGGCGTCCAATATGGCCGCGACGGTTGAGGAAATGACCGTCAGCATCAATCATGTCGCCGACCGGGCGCAGGAAGCCAACCGTATCTCCAGCGAGTCGGGCCGCTTGGCGAGCTCGGGCGAGGAGGTGATCGGGCAGACGGCGAGCGGTATTCAAGACATCGCGGCGATCGTCGACGAGGCAGCGCAGCTGATCCGTGGCGTCGAGCAACACAGTCAGCAGATTTCAAGCGTCGTCGCGGTGATCCGGGAAGTGGCCGACCAGACCAACCTGCTGGCGCTCAATGCGGCGATCGAAGCGGCGCGCGCCGGCGAGCAGGGGCGCGGTTTCGCGGTGGTCGCCGACGAGGTGCGCAAGCTTGCCGAACGCACCTCAGCGTCGACCTCGGAGATTGCCGGCACGGTCGATGCCATGCGCAGCAACGCCGGTAACGCGGTCGCCAGCATGCAGGGCGTGGTCAGCAAGGTCGCGCTCGGTGTCGAGCGCGCGCAAGCCGCCAACGATTCGATCAAGCAGATCGGTGACGGAAGCCGCAACGCGGTGGCAATGGCCGAAGAAATCGCCAGCGCCATCCGCGAACAAGGTTCGGCGACCAACAACATTGCGACGCAGGTCGAACGCATCGCCCAGATGTCGGAAGAAAGCAGCGCCGCCGCCGGAAACAGCGCGCAGACGGCGCAGGAGCTCGACGGCCTGGCTGCCGATATGCAGCGCATCGTCAGCAGCTATCGGCTGTGACGCGTAGCCGTCCGGCTAGATCGGGTAGCCGAAGTCTCTGAGCAGCTCGGCAGTTTCGAACAGTGGCAGTCCGAGGACGCCGGAATAGCTTCCGGCCAGGTGTTCGATGAACTGAGCGGCGCGGCCCTGAATGCCATAGGCGCCGGCCTTGTCGAGCGGCTCGCCGCTGGCGACATAGTCGCAGATTTGCTTCTCGCCGATGGTGCCGAAAAACACTTCGTTGACCGATAACCGCGTATCAACGCGTTTGCCGCAGGCGACGGCAACCGCCGTGAGAACGCGGTGGTGTTTTCCCGAGAGGCTGCGCAGGATTTTTTTTGCATCGTCCTCGTCGACCGGCTTGCCGATGATCCGACCGTCGATCTCAAGCGTGGTGCTTGCCGCCAGTACCGGTTGCCGAAACAGTTTGCGCTCGACGACGATAAGCCAAGCGTACTCGGCCTTGGCGCGCGCAACGCGCTCGACATAGACGCCCGGCGACTCGCCGGCGCGCCGCGTGTCGTCGATCTCGCGCGCGTCGCGCGGAAAGTTGCGCAAGACGATGGTGTCGAACTGGGCGCCAATCTGGGTCAGCAACTCGCGGCGCCGGGGGTTGCGCGAAGCCAGATAGATTCGCGAATAGTTGACCTTGATCGCCATTCAATTCAACTCTTGCGAGCCGCTTCGACGAAAACTATGGCATGCGGTCCGGATCGTCGGGAAAACGTCAGATTCTTGCATTTTGCTCTGCCTCATGGAATAGGTCTGGTCAGTACGTCGTGCTCTGGTTTCGGCGCGGGACTATCTGCTACGCCCGCTTATCCTGCGTTGCCGGTGTTTCGATAAATCTTCCGAGCCGTCGTTGCAACGCCTCAAGGCGCGCCATCTGTGCGCGGTCTTGCCGCTGTGCGCCAAGCGAGTTGGCCAGGCAGCCCATCTGCGCGCAGCACTCGAGCAGCTGGACGGTAAGCTGGGCGCCGACCGCAGTTCCCTGATCGCGCAGCGAATCGAGAAAGTCCTCGATCATGCGCGTGAAGTTGGCAATGAACTGGTGCTGCGCCGCGCCCTTGCTGTCGCTCGGTCGCGATTGTGTCGCAAGATCGGCAAGCAGCTGGCGGCTATGTTGAACAAAGAGGGTGACCGTGTTCTCCATGATCTATTTCTCCAAAGGGTCTGGCACTGCATGCTTATTGCCTCGTACCGCGAAAAAAAAGTAGTCAGTGCAGCAACGGCGGTGCGGTCAATTCGAGAGTTCTTTCGCTACGCTTGAAGCGGCGGATTAGCGCAGGCGAAAGCAGTTCTTTGCTGTCGGTAATGATCATCGACTTGCCGTCCACCTTGCCCGCGCCGAAAATGAAGTCACTGTCGATGGAGGCCCCATCGTTCGGCGCGAGTTCGATCTCGCTGCCTGGACTGCCAGTTGTCTCGGAGACTGCGTTGACCATGATGCCGATGTCGTGGCGCGTGGTTTGCTCGTCCTGCTCCTGAACTTCGAAGATGACGATGCGGGTGGGTTTTCCGGCTGCGGTCGGCCGGCCGCCGAAGCGCGCCGAGAGGTCGATGACCGGGATCTCGTCGCCGCGTTGCCTGATGACGCCACGGATGTATGTCGGCGCCATCGGAATCTCGATCAGCGTAGCGTACTCGACGATTTTCTTGACCCTGAGCGTGCCGATGGCGAACATCTCGGTGTCGAGTGCAAAGATCAGATACGGCGACGCCGTTGTGCCGGTCTTGACGGCGACGACCATTGGCCTGCTGAGTACGGCTTGTCCCATGATGGTTCCCTGAATCAGACGGTAAAGGTTTGTGGCCTCGGTGATTCCCGGGTGAAGTTCTGGCGGCGGAATGACGCCCCCGGGTGGCAGTCCAAAGCGCTTGTTGTGAATGACTCAATAGCGTTCGAAGTCGCCGGCGTTGACCTGGACGGCGGCGTGGCGCGGGGCGACGAAGGGGTGCTGGCCGTTCGCACTGGCGGTGGCTGGTGGCGCAAGGACACGGGCGCCGCCACGCAGACTGTCGTCGAGGCGGAAGAAGGTCATCGTCTGCTGCAGCTGTTGTGCCTGCGAGCCGAGTTCCTCTGCGGTGGCGGCGAGCTCCTCGGAGGCCGAGGCGTTCTGCTGGGTGGCCTGGTTGAGCTGGGCCATTGCGCCGTTGATTTGGCCGACGCCGGTCGATTGTTCGGACGACGCGCTGGCGATCTCCTGGACCAGGTCGGAGGTTTTCCGGATGGTCGGGACCATTGCGCTGAGCAGCGTCCCGGCGTGTTCGGCCTGCTTGACCGACGAATCGGCGAGGTCGCCGATTTCCCTGGCGGCGACCTGAGAGCGTTCAGCGAGCTTCCTGACTTCGGCGGCGACGACCGCGAAGCCCTTACCGTGGTCGCCGGCGCGCGCCGCCTCGATGGCGGCATTCAAAGCCAGCAGATTGGTCTGGTAGGCGATGTCGTCGATGATTCCGATCTTGCCGGCGATGCTCTTCATGTCGTCGACGGTGCGGGTCACCGCATCGCCGCCCTCGGCGGCTTCGCCGGCGGCTTTCGAGGCCATCGAGTCGGTGACCTTGGCGTTGTCGGTGTTCTGGGTGATCGACGCCGACATCTGCTCCATCGACGCGGTGGTTTCCTCGACCGAAGCGGCCTGTTCGGAAGACGACTGCGAGAGCGATTGCGCGGTCGCCGAAACCTGGCCGGCGGCGTTGGTGAGGTTGTCGGCGGCGCTGCGCACCTCGCCGATGATCTGGGTGAGCTTGGCGATCATGTTCTGCATCGCGCTCATCAGCATCCCGACCTCATCGGTACTGGCTGCTTCGAGCTTGACCGTGAGGTCGCCGTCGGCCAGGCGCGTCGCAGCGGTGAGCGCTTCGTTGATCGGCCGGGTGATGCCGCGCGTGATGAGCCAGGCGAACAGCAGCGCGATCAGCACGGCGGCGGTGGTCAGGCTGAAGATCAGTGTGCTCGCGTTTGCGGCGAGTTCGGAGGCTTCCTTGCCGACTTCGCGGCTGCGCTCGACCTGGTTGGCGACGAAAGCGCCTGCCGCCTTGAGATAGTCATCCTGGGTCGGCGTGTATTCGGCGTTGAAGACCTTGCTGGCTTCGTCCCACTGGCGAGCCTTGAAGAGTTCCTCGAGCTTGCCGGCAGCGGCGGTGTAGGGCTTGCGCGCTGTGCTGAGCGCATCGAGTGCCGCCTGGCCTTTGGCGGTGTAGCTGAACTTGTCGAGCGCATCGAGCAGTCCGCTCATGGTTTTGCTGACTTCGATTCGTTTGTCGATTTCGCGACGCGTCGTCTCGTCGCTCTTGTCGATCAGGATCAGCCGCCGCATGCCGTCGGCCGAGAGCACCGCCTGGATCGCTTCGTTGGCCAGCCGCGTCTTGACGCCGTTGTCGTTGACCAGGCCGTCGATTCTGGACTGCAGCTCGCCGACACGGGTGACGCCGACCGCCGAGACGACGATCAGCAAGAGCAGGGTGACGGCGAAGCCGATTCCCAGACGAACGCCGATTTTTAGATTCTTGAACATGATTTATTGCCTCGTAGAAAAAAGTCAGCGAGCAGAAGACGGAACGGCGATTTCGGGATCGGCTTCGGCGCTGGTGAGCTGGGCGATTTCATCGACCGATAGCACCTGGTCGATGTTGAGGATGATCACGAACTCGCCGGCGACCTTGCCCATGCCGAAGATGAAGTCGGCGCGGATTTTGGCGCCGAAGGACGGCGGCGGTTCGATTTCGCTGCCCGGGATGTCGAGCACCTCGGAGACGGCATCGACCAGAATTCCGATGTCGTGGTGCGCACCGTCGTCGCCGGCGACTTCGACGATGACGATGCAGCTGCGTTTGCCGAGCGCGCTCGGTACGCCGCCGAAGCGCGCAGCGAGGTCGATGACCGGAACGACGCTGCCGCGCAGGTTGATGACACCGCGGATGAAGGTCGGCATCATCGGAATCGTGGTGAGTTTGCCGTACTCGATGATTTCCTTGACGTTGAGGATGCCGACGGCGAACATCTCGCCGCCGAGCGCGAAGGTCAGGTATTGCGAAGGTGGCAGCTGCCGGCCCAAGGCGGGCGTTGCGGGCTGCGCTGAGCTGAGTTGTTCCATGGTCGCTCCTCAATAGCGTTCGAAGTCGCCGGCGTTGACCTGGACGGCGGCGTGGCGCGGGGCGACGAAGGGGTGCTGGCCGTTCGCACTGGCGGTGGCTGGTGGCGCAAGGACACGGGCGCCGCCACGCAGACTGTCGTCGAGGCGGAAGAAGGTCATCGTCTGCTGCAGCTGTTGTGCCTGCGAGCCGAGTTCCTCTGCGGTGGCGGCGAGCTCCTCGGAGGCCGAGGCGTTCTGCTGGGTGGCCTGGTTGAGCTGGGCCATTGCGCCGTTGATTTGGCCGACGCCGGTCGATTGTTCGGACGACGCGCTGGCGATCTCCTGGACCAGGTCGGAGGTTTTCCGGATGGTCGGGACCATTGCGCTGAGCAGCGTCCCGGCGTGTTCGGCCTGCTTGACCGACGAATCGGCGAGGTCGCCGATTTCCCTGGCGGCGACCTGAGAGCGTTCAGCGAGCTTCCTGACTTCGGCGGCGACGACCGCGAAGCCCTTACCGTGGTCGCCGGCGCGCGCCGCCTCGATGGCGGCATTCAAAGCCAGCAGATTGGTCTGGTAGGCGATGTCGTCGATGATTCCGATCTTGCCGGCGATGCTCTTCATGTCGTCGACGGTGCGGGTCACCGCATCGCCGCCCTCGGCGGCTTCGCCGGCGGCTTTCGAGGCCATCGAGTCGGTGACCTTGGCGTTGTCGGTGTTCTGGGTGATCGACGCCGACATCTGCTCCATCGACGCGGTGGTTTCCTCGACCGAAGCGGCCTGTTCGGAAGACGACTGCGAGAGCGATTGCGCGGTCGCCGAAACCTGGCCGGCGGCGTTGGTGAGGTTGTCGGCGGCGCTGCGCACCTCGCCGATGATCTGGGTGAGCTTGGCGATCATGTTCTGCATCGCGCTCATCAGCATCCCGACCTCATCGGTACTGGCTGCTTCGAGCTTGACCGTGAGGTCGCCGTCGGCCAGGCGCGTCGCAGCGGTGAGCGCTTCGTTGATCGGCCGGGTGATGCCGCGCGTGATGAGCCAGGCGAACAGCAGCGCGATCAGCAGCGCACTGGCCGACAAGGCGACGACCAGTACTCGGGCTGCGTTCGCCTCATTGACCGAGCGGGCGCCCGTCTGCGCGGCGCTCTTCTTCTGAAAATCGGAAAAATCCCGGGTGCTTTCGACATAGCCGCTGGCGATCGGTGGGAATTCCTTGAACAGGTAGGCGCTTGCCTTCTCTGCGTTGTACTGCGGCGAAGAACTGTCGGCCAGCGGGATGAGCGCGTCGAGCGCTGCGCCGTAGCGGGTGCGCGCTTGTCTCAGTTTCTCAAACAAGGCCTTGCCGGTCTCGGTATTGATCAAGGGCTTGAGGTGATCGAAGATTTGGCCGTTGCGCAGGCGGGCCTTGGCGATCGCCTCAAGCTGCGCCTTGTCGACCGCCTTGTCGCTGGACAAGATGAGGTTGCGCAGGGCCAGCCCCATGGTCAGCGCGTTCTTCTCGATTTCCATCGCCATTTCGATCTTCGGCATGCGCTCCTCGGTGATCTCCTTGGTGGCGGTCTTGAGTTCGCCAAGACGCTCGATCGAAACGGCCGCCGTGATGGCGAGCAGCAGCATGACCATGCCAAAGCCGATTCCCAGACGAACGCCGATTTTTAGATTCTTGAACATGATTTACCTCGCCAATTGGGCCACTGAAGATTGATGGGACGATCCGGGAAACATGGTTCTGCCCCGATGGGCGAGCAAGCCGTCGGCTTCGCTGCCAGAGACGATTCTGACCAGCGCCGCGACGTCGAGAATCAGCGCCACCTCGCCGCTGCCCAGGATGGTCGATCCGCCGATACCGCGCAGATTGGGAAACATCGCGCCGAGCGGCTTGATCACGGTCTGGAATTCGCCGATCAGTTCATCGACGACGATCCCGGCGCGGGTTCCGGCAAACTGCACGACGACGATGCTCTCGCGTGGCGGCGGCTCGCCCGGTACGGCAAAGAGTTCGCGCAGGCGAACGAAGGGCAGCGCTTCACCGCGCAGATTGAGGAAATTGCGGTCGCCGGAGAGTCTCTTTTTTTCGATGCACTCGACCACCGAATCGAGTGGGATCACGTATGACGCCTTGTCGACGCCGACCAGGAAGCCGTCGATGATCGCCAGCGTCAGCGGCAGGCGGATGGTGAAGGTCGTCCCCCGACCTTCGCTCGAGGCCACCGCGATGGTGCCGCGCAGGCCGACGATGTTGCGCCGCACGACGTCCATGCCGACGCCGCGTCCCGAGAGCTTGGATACTTTATCTGCGGTCGAGAAGCCGGGTTCAAAGATGAGGTTGTAGAGTTCCTTGTCGGAGAGCGTGTCGGTCGCGGCGATCAGTCCGTGTTCGATGGCTTTGGCGCGGATTTTGTCGCGGTCGAGGCCGCCGCCGTCGTCGGCGACCTCAATCACGACGCTGCCCGAGTCGTGGTAGGCATTGAGGCTGACGCGACCGCAAGCGCTCTTGCCGCGTCCGATACGCAGCGCCGTCGACTCGATGCCGTGGTCGAGGCTGTTGCGAACGAGGTGCATCAGCGGATCGCCGATCTTCTCGACGACGGTCTTGTCGAGTTCGGTTTCGGCGCCGCTGATCGCCAACTCGATCTCCTTGTCAAGCTCCTTGGCGACGTCCCTGACCACGCGGTTAAAGCGCGTGAAGCTGTCGCCGATTTGCACCATGCGCAGTTGCAGTGCCGAGTCGCGGATGTTCTCGACCAGCCGCGAGAGCACCGAGGTGGCTTCGGCGAGCTCGCTCTGACGGCTTTTTTGCGCCAACAGGTTGGCCGAGGCGCCGGCGATCACCAGTTCTCCGACCAGGTCGATGAGTTGGTCGAGCTTGTCGGCATGGACCCTGATCAACTGCGCGTCGTGCGCCCTTTTCTCGACCACCTGGCTCTGCTTGGCGATCGCCGCGTCGACGATGGCCCGGTGCACGACCTTGTTCTCGATCAGGATTTCGCCGAGCGGCGGCGTTTTGGACTCGCCGTCGGCTGGCATAGCGGCCGCCGAATCGTACTGACTGGAGAGCCCCCGGTCGATTTCCGCCTGCGTCAAGGCGCCGCAGCGCAGCAGCATCTCGCCCAGGCGCATCGGGTCTTCGGGGAGTTCCCTGAGCAAGCGGATGTAGTCGGCAGCTTTGCTTTGCGGCGGCAGGATGGTCAGGTCACATTCGTCACGAACGAATTTGAAGACATTCTCGATTTCGGTTTTTGACGACCTGGTCTGCAGGCGGATCTCGAAGCCGAGGTAGCACGCTTCGGGGTCCATCTCGCCGGCGGCCGGAATGGCGTCAGCGATGGTTTCGATGCCGATGATTTCGCCCAGGTCGGCGAGATAGCGGATGAACGACAGCGGGTCCGTTCCGCCGCGCAGGACATCGCGGCCGAAACGTACCGAGATGTGCCAGCTGTCGGTATTGAGCGCGCCATCGCTGACGCTGTCGGCCTCGATCTTGGCCTGTGCCGCTTCCTCGGACGTCCGGCCGGGCATTTCCGCGGCGCCGATCTGCTGCAGCCGCGCGGTCAGCGCCTGGCCGCACCGCAACACCTCGGCGGACGGCTCGGCTTGCCCTGCGGCGAGTACGTCGATCAGGCCGGCCATCTGGTCGCAGCATTCGAGGAGCAGGGTGGCGAGCGTCGGGCTGACGGCGAGGTCGCCGTTGCGCAGCGAATCGAGCAGGTTCTCGACGTCGTGCGTGAAGTGTTCGATGAAGTGGCATTCGATGGCTCCAGAGCCACCCTTGATGGTGTGCGCGGCACGGAAGATGCCATTGATGTGGTCGCGCTCATTGTTCTCTTCGGGGTTTTGCTCAAGGCGCAGCAAGCCGGCTTCCATTTCGGCGAGTTGCTCGCGAGCCTCGTCGATGAAAACGGTGGTGATTTCATCCATGCTTGAGTTCTCCGTAATGATCAGGATGCGGCGCCGGCGAGGAAAGGCGGCGGGTCGCTGAATTCGGCGGCCAGATTGCACAGCTCGATCACGTTGCTCACCGCCGGGCTCGGCGCGACGAAGCGAACCGACTTGCCGGCGCGCTGCGCCTCCTTTTTGAGCAGGATCAGCAGTTGCAGACCGGCGCTGTCGATCTGGCTGACCTGCGCTAGATCGAGCAGCAGCTCGTCGGTTACCGATAGCGCGTCGAGCAGCGCATCCTTGTGTTCGAGTGCGTGGTAGATCGTCAGCTCTTCGGCGACTGAAAGGCTCTTTTCGACGGGCACGGTCAACTCTCCTGAATCAAAACAACTCGACGTTGCTGGTTTTGGCCGCAGGCCGCGTCGAGGGCTCGCCTGTCGCTATCTTGTCGCCCAGCACACGCTGATGAACGGCGCGTTGTTCATGCATGACGTAGTCGGCGTACACCGCGCCGATTTCGTCCTTGAGCGGCTTGATCGGCGGCGGCGTGGTGGCGTATTCCTCGGCGTGTTCGAGCATGCCGGCGATGGCCAGCGCATGCTCGTCGAGGTAGCTCATGCTCTTGACCACCTGCTCGATCTGTTGCCGCGTGATGTCTTGGAACTGCACGCTGGCCATGGTTTCCATGAACATCTCGCCGAGTTTGCGGCTGCTCTTTCCGATGCGTTCGAGGATGTCTTTCTCGCGCTGCGTCAACTGCGCGTAGCTGTGGCCCAGCGTTGCAACCTGTTCGGCGAAGTGCTCAAGCGTCGTGCGCTGCTCGGCGATCGTCGAGTTGGCGATGCGGTCCTTGAGTTGGGTGTCGACGATCCTGGTCACCGCGAGGATCCCTTCGTCGATTTTCTTGACCGCCACTTCGGTCTCCTGCGACAGTTTGCGCACCTCGTTGGCGACCACCGCAAAGCCGCGTCCTGAATCGCCGGCGCGCGCCGCTTCGATCGCCGCATTGAGCGCCAGCAGGTTGGTCTGCTCGGCGACGTGGCGAATCAGCTCGACCAGCGTCTGCAGCGAACGGGCCTTGTCGACGACGGCAGCGTTGGTCGCGGCGTCTTCCTCGGTTTCCCTGATGCGTTGCTGGACAAAATCCTCGAGTTGGTCGATCAGCGCCCGGTTGCCGGCGATCCTGCTTTCCGCTTCGATCGCGCTGCGCGCGGATTCGCTCGCTGCGGCGCCAACGAACTGGGTAAGTTCGCTGACCTCCTCGTCGATGGTTTGCAGGCGCGAGCTGACGTCGTAGGCGGCCTTCTCGGTCTGCTCGGTCACGCTGCGCAGCTGACTCGCCAATATTTCGCTGAACGGCTTGATCTGCCTGAGTTCGGGAACCGCAATACGTTTACAGATCTTGTTTGCCGGGCAGCGCGGGCGAGTGTCGTCAAGTTGCTGGCGCATGCCCAAATAGGCGTCTTTGAAATAGAGCGACGAAATCAGGTGCTCGAGAAAGACAAAAAACAGCAGGACAACGAGCGTTCCCAGCGTGTCGCCCTGGCGATTGCTGAGCCCAATAGAACCCAGAAATTGCTCGTGAAAGCGCTCGTGCAGCCCAAAGACGAGCAGTGTGATCAGTGCTGCGGCGGTGGCGTTGACTGCCATCCGCCGGGCGGCGAGCCGCCGACTCTGCGTGTTGGGCAGTGGTTTCATTGCCCCTCCTACCTGATGACCAGCTTGATCGTGCTCAGCAACTCGTCGGCGGTGGCAGGCTTGACGATCCAGCCGGAAGCGCCGGCGGCCTTGGCTTCGACTTTCTTCGCCTGCTGCGATTCGGTGGTCAGAAAAAGGATCGGAACAAACTTGTAGGCTGCCAGTTTGCGTACCTCGCGGATCAGCTCGATGCCGTTCATTCCGGGCATGTTGAGGTCGGTGATCAGTAGGTCGATTTTGACCCCGGCCTTGAACTTTTTGAGTGCTTCTTCGGCGTTGGCGGCCTTCTCGACCGTGTAGCCGGCCTTGCCCAGAATGCTCGAGATGCTGAGCAGGATGGTCGCCGAATCGTCGACAAGAAAGATGGTTTTCATGGTGTGCTCCGGCGCATGAATTGAAATGAGTGATGGAGAGGGCGGGCAGTGTGTTGCGTCGTTGGCGTACGGAAAAGGGTTTGCCAACAGCCTTGGCAGATCGTCGATCGGCAGCGCGCGGCTGAACAGGAAGCCCTGGACTTTGGCGCATCCCAAGGCCGACAGCCGCGCCAGTTGTCCGGTGCTTTCGACGCCCTCGGCGACCACCGCCATGCCGAGGTTGTGCGCCAGATTGACGATCGCCTTGACGATGACTTCGGCATCGACGCTGCTTTCCATCTCGGTGACGAAAGAACGGTCGATCTTCAGCGTATTGATCGGAAAGCGGCGCAGATAGCTCAGTGACGAATAGCCGGTCCCGAAATCGTCGATGGCCAGACGCACGCCGAGCGCGGCGAGCGAATTCAAGGTCTTGGTGGCGGCCGACGCATCTTCGATCAGGATGCTCTCGGTAATTTCCAGTTCCAGCTGCTCGGGCGCCAAGCCGGACGCTTGCAGCACCGCCTTGATGTCGCCAATCAACTGCGTGTCGCGGAACTGTGCCGCCGAAAGGTTGACCGCGAGAATCGCCGGCGCGAACTCGTTTTTTTGCAGCGACTTGAACTGCGCGCACGCCGTTTCGAGCACCCAGCGCCCGATCTCGACGATCAGCCCGATTTCTTCGAGCAGCGGAACAAAGCGTCCCGGAGAGACTTCGCCATGCTGCGGCGAATGCCAGCGCAACAATGCTTCAAGTGCCACCGCGCGGCGATCGCCTGTGCTGACGATCGGCTGGTAGCAGATTTCGAATTCGCCGTGGTGCAATGCGCTGCGCAGAGACGCTTCGATCGAAAGATCGTCGAGCATCTTTTTTTCCATCTGCGCCGAAAAATTCATGAAGCGACCGCGGCCGGCCGATTTGGCCTGATACATCGCGATTTCGGCATGCCTGACCAGCGAATCGATGTCCCGCCCATCCTCCGGGAACGACGCGATACCGATGCTGACCTCGGCGTAGAGCGTGCGATTGTCGATCTCAATGGGACGCGAGCAGGCGGAGATCAGATCTTCGGCGAGTTGGCTGACGGCGTCGCGCCCTGCGCGGTGCTCGACAATGATCGTGAATCCGTCGCCGCCAATACGGGCGATGATGGCCTGCCCGCCGATCAGCGCGGCGAGGCGTTGTGCGACCGCTGCCAGCACCCGGTCACCGGTCGTGTGACCGAGCGTGTCGTTGATCAACCTGAAGCGGTCGAGATCGATGTGCAACAGCGAGAATCGTCCTGAATTGTGCTGACAGCGCACGATGGTGTTCCCTAGGTGGTCCATGAAACGGCGGCGGTTGGGGATCCCGGTCAGCGCATCGTGGTCGAGCGGATCGTCTGCACGTATCTGCGAAGCGAGCAGCCGCCCGGTCGAGACATAGTGTGAAATTTCTGCGCCGGCATTGCGAATCGGCGTGATTGTCCGGTCGTCGTGGTACAGCTCGCCGTTTTTTTTCCGGTTGGTGAATACCGCGCGAAACACCTTGCCATCGCTTATCGTCTGGTGCAGCCCGCTAAAGAACTCCGGCGGGTGGGTTCCGGATTTGAGCAGCTCGGGTGAGCGGCCAACGGCCTCGTTTGCTGCATAGCCGGAATGTCGCTCGAAGGCCGGATTGACGAACTCGATGACGCCCTGCGTGCTGGTGATCATCACCGAAATATCGGACTCGATGATGGTGCGCCCTACGGTGAGCTGGTGCGCAGACGTCTCATTTGACGCTGTCGCGGGCGTCAAGGTGCGGCCGTCGGTTTGATCAAAGGCGATCTTCATGGCCCGTCCCGAGACCAGGCGAGGCATTCCGCGTGCTCTGCTGGTCAGGCTGGTGGGTGCTGAGAATCGACTGCGACATTTGAGCCATCCTTGACGTGCCGGAAATGAAAGATGCGTATCCTCTGTATCTCTCGGCGTATGGTGGCGGGATTGGCGCGAGGGGGCAGTCAGCTGCTGCTGAATTTTCTGTGCGGATAAGCTGGTTTTCGTGTAGGGTTTTTCTGGCTCAATTTCAGTCAAAGCCGACTGGCGAAAGGCGCCGCCTGTGATCCAATGCGTTCTAGCCGGTTCTGTTCCGCCCGGACACACTCAATGGCAGCGCAATTATCCCTATGCATAACGTTGGCAACTCCCGCGTCGCTTGGCTCTGTCGATGCAGACAGGCCTTGCGCAATCGCTTCGAGATCCGGCTGACGGCGCTTGCCGGTGCGTTGATCGTCACCGTCTGGCTGGTGGCGGGCATCGGCCTCTGGCACCGGACGGCAACCCCGCTGTTCGACGATCTGGCGTCAGCGCTGGCCGCTTTGCTGGCGCTGGCGCTTTGCGTGGCGATCGGCTATGGCGCGCGGATCGTCCTCGCCGCGCATCGGCGCGAGCAGTTTCTCGATGCGTCGGTAAGCCGCTGGCAACTGATCTTTGAACATACGAGCTGTGCTGTGGCGATCACCAGCCAGGATTCCCTGATCCTGGTGCAGATGAATCCGGCTTACGCGCAAATGCACGGCTACCGCGTCGATGAGTTGATCGGGCTGCCGGTTGATGTTGTCTTTGCGCAAAGTTCCCGAAACGACCTGGTCGAGGCGATTGCCCTGGCCCGAAAAGGAGGGCGTCACCGCTACGAGTCGCTGCACCGTCATCGCGACGGCAGCGTGTTTCCAGTTGCGATCGACATGTCAGTGGTTTGCGATGGTTCCGGCGAAATCGTCTATCACATCGTCGATGTTCAAAACCTCAGCGCAATGTACGACGCGCAGAGAGAGGCCCAGATCGCCAAGGAGTTCTTTGAGAAGACCTTTGACGCGACACCGGTCGGCATGTTTGTCGCCAACGACGACGGCCGCTATGTTCGGGTCAATCGCGCAATGTGCGAGTTTATCGGCTATTCGGCGAGCGAACTGCTCGCCAAAATTTATAGCGACATTACCCACCCCGAGGATGTCGGCATTCAGAAAAACTGGGCGTTGAATTCCGAGGCCGATTCCTGTTACCAATCGTTTTCCACCGAGAAGCGCTATCTTCACAGAAACGGTGGTGAAGTGTGGGCGCAGCTCACCATGTTGCGGGCGTCCGACGGCAAGGGAAAGGTGCTTTATTGGGCCGGGCAGGTGCTCGACATCGATGGCGTCAAGCGCGCCGAGTTGGCATTGCGTCTGAGCGAGCAACGTTTTCGCGGCGTTTTCGAGAATGCCAATACCGGCATGGTCATTGCCGACCAGAGTGGGCGCGTCGTCCATTTCAACGAAGCCTTCAGTCAGATGCTCGGTCATGATGCCGACGTGTTGAGGCAGATGCACTTCGCCGATTTTTTTGTTCCTGCCGAGCGAACCTCTGAGAATCTGCTGTCTGATGAAATCCTCAAAACGTCTTGCGACAAATACCGGATTGAAAGGCGCTGGACCGCCTGTGACGGAAGGCATGTCTGGGTCGATCTATACATTTCGACGATTCGTGACGAGTCAGGTGCCGTCGTCAATTTCATCGCGGTGGTCGGCGACATTACCGAGCGCAAGAAATCAGCGCTGGCGCTCGGCGAGTCCAAACGGAAACTGCGTGCGCTGGCGGCCTATCAGGAAGAGTTGCTTGAGCAGGAGCGAAAGCATATCGCCGGCGAAGTGCATGACGAAATGGGGCAGTTGATGACGGCGCTCAAAATGGACCTCTCGCTGATGCGCTTGCGCTTCGGCGAAAATCTGCCGTTGCTCGGCATGATCGACGAAATGCGTTCGCTGGTCGATCGGACGATCAACGTGGTTCGTCAGGTCGCCAGCAATCTGCGCCCGGCCGTCCTCGACCACGGCCTGGGGCCGGCGATCGAATGGCTTGCCGCCGATTTTTCAAAGCGCGGAGCGATCCGCTGTCGGCTTGACGCCGGCGGTAGCTTCGTACTCCCCGAACTGCAGTCTACCGCGGTCTTCCGGGTGGTCCAGGAGTCGCTGACCAATGTCACTCGCCACTCGCAGGCGCGCGAAGTGGTGATTTCGACCCAGTGCAGCGGGCAACAGCTGCAGATCGTCGTTCGCGATGACGGAATAGGCTTCGATACCGTCGCGGTCGGCAAAGGCCAGGGCTTCGGCCTGTTCGGCATGCGCGAAAGATTGCTGGCGCTGGGCGGCAGACTGCGCATCGCCAGTGCGCCAGGCCAGGGCACGACGGTTACCATCAAACTCCCTCTGGCGAATGGAGAACCTTCATGATTCGAATCATCATCGCCGACGACCACGCGATTGTCCGCGGCGGTCTCAAGCAGATTTTTGCGCTGACCAGCGACATCGTCGTCGTCAGCGAGGCAGCGCAGAGCAGCGAGGTACTCGAGCAGTGGCGCCAGATCCCCTGCGAACTGTTGCTGCTCGACTTGACGATGCCCGGCGTGACCGGCGTCGATCTGATCTGTCGATTGCACGACGAAAAACCCGAGCTGCCGATTCTCATCCTCTCGATGCACAACGAAGGGCAGATCGTCGCCCGAGCCCTGAAGGCTGGCGCTGCGGGCTACGTGACCAAGGACAGCGAACCGGAAATCCTGCTCGCGGCGGTGCGCAAGGTCGCTGCCGGCGGAAAGTATATCGACCCGGCGCTGGTCGAAAGCATGATTTTCAATGCCGGCGGCAGTAGTGACCTGCCGCACGATAGCTTGAGCGAACGTGAACTACAGGTGCTCAAACTGTTCGCTGCCGGTGGTCCGCTCGGCGAAATCGCCGAGCGCCTGCATCTGAGCCCGAAAACCGTGAGCACGCACAAGACGCGTTTGATGCAGAAGCTTGGCATCGACAACAACGCCGACCTGGTGCGCTACGCTACCCGGCACGGACTGGTCTGTCCCTGACGCGAGCCGGCTAGCAGCCTGGCAGGCTGCTAAAAGTCGCAGCCGCCCGGGCAGACGTATTTCGACAGGGCCGGGACGTCGGGAATGAAATAGCCCTGTGTCTGTGGCACGATCAGGCCTTTGTCCTGGAGTTCGCGAAACGAGCGCGAGACCTGCGAGGCGGACAGGCCGAGGCGTGAGGCAAGCTTGTTGTGCGGGATCTCGATATGCAGGCTGTACGAGCCGTCAGCGGCCATCGGCGCCTTGTTGAAATGGCAAAGCACGTAGCAGATCAGGCGCGACGTCGCGCGTTTGGCGCGGTAGGTGAACATATCCTTGTTGAGATAATTGATCCGTTCGGCGATCAGCGACATCAACCGCCGGGCAAACGCCGGATAGCTCTCGATCCACTCGGACACCAGCTCGTCCGGTAGGTGCAGCACCGCCGCCTGGCCCAGGCTGCGCGCCGAATACTGCAGCGGCCGGTCGCCAAACAGCGTTTCTTCGGCGAGCGTTCCGCCGGCGCGAGCAAAGTCGACGATCTTCTCGCCGTCGTCGGTATCGGCGACGAACAGCTCGACGATGCCGTGCGCGACCAGGTAAAGCCCCGGCTTGAGCTGCCCGGCGGCGATGAAAGTCGTCGCCGGCGGCAGGATCAACTGATCGTCGGGGCGGCTCTCGAGCGTTGCCAAGAGCACTTCGGGTGCAATGTCCTGCAGGATCGCCGACGATCTGACCAGCGCCAGCTCGCGATCGCCAAAGCTCATCGCTGCGCACTCCCTTCTGTCGATGGTGCTGGCTCGAGTGGCGTGACGGTTACCGCGACGTCAAGCTCGTGGGCGTCGCCGCCGAGGATCACGCCGCGTAGCGGCGATACGTCGCCGAAATCGCGGCCCCAGGCGAGCGTGATGTGCTGGGTGTCGGGCAGCAAGTTGTTGGTCGGGTCGAAGTCGATCCAGGTCCCGCCTCCGGCGTCCGGGCAGTAGAGCGAAATCCAGGCGTGTGAGGCATCAGCGCCGATCAGGCGCGGCTGTCCGGGCGGCGGCTCGGTGAGCAGATAGCCGCTGACGTAGCGCGCCGGCAGTCCCAGCGAACGCAGGCAAGCGAGCATCAGATGTGCGAAGTCCTGGCAGACGCCGCGCCGCTCTTCGAGGATCTTGAGCACCGGTGTCGCCACCGTCGTCGCCTCGGGATCGAATTCGAATTCGCTGTGGATGCGGCGCATCAGATCGACGGCGGCGTCGAGCAGCGCTCGCCCGGGCGTGAAGCTGGGCATGGCATAGGCGGCAAACTCGCGCTTGACGCGAACGTAAGGCGATTCGAACAGGAAGCGGTTGGCTTCGAGCAGCACCGGGCGAGCACCGTAGGCGAGCGCGCGGGCGCCGTCTTCCCAGCGCGCGCTGGCGTACCGATCGCTCTGCGCCATCAGTTGCGAGCGGACTTCGACGGTGCTTTGCGCGCGAACGACGAGGCGGCTGTGCGGTGCTTCGATGTCGAACTGGGTGAGCGGGTTGCCGAAGGGGTCGACGCGCGAATGGCAGTGCGTCGGCTCGGGATCGATGACGATGCGCTGCGCCAGGCAGCGTTGCCACGCGCCATCGCGCGGCGTCAGGTGCAGGTGCTGGCGCGACAGCGAGACCGCACTTTCGTAGCGGTACGTCGTCTGGTGGTCGATGTGGTAGCGCGCGCTGGCCGTCATCTCAGGCCGCCAGCGTTTGCCGGCCGACGTCGCCGATATGGGTGAAGTAGCGCATCGCCAGGCGATCGGAAAGTGCCGCCGCAGTCTGCGCAATGGCGTCGAGCGAAGCGGCGAGCTCAAGGCAGGGGCCGCCGCAGGCGCCAAAGTCGAGACCTTCGAGCCGGGCCAGATCGAAGCCCTGCAAGCGCGCCAAGGCCAGCGGCAGCGCGTCGTCGTTGGCGTCGCCGAGCTCGCGGTCGAGGCGGCCGAGGTAACGGATCAGGTTGCGCAACTGAAAGACGACGGCATGCGGATTGGCGTCGTCGAAAATGATCAGGTCGAGCGCCGGCAGCAACTCGGGTTGCGCCATGTAACGCGAGCGGTAGGTGATGATGCTGTCGGTCAGTTCGAGCAGCCATTCGATGCTGCCCGAGGCGCGTGTCGATTCAAGAAGCAGGAACTGGCTGATCGTCTCGCACAGGAAAATCAGCCGCTCGATTCGCCGGCCGACGATCAGGAAACGCCAGCCGTCGTCGCGTGTCATGTTGTCCATCGCAAAGCCGGCGAGCGAAGACGTCGCGAGCAGCATCTGGTCGAGGAAGGCGAGCGCGTCGCTGATCTCGGGACGCGCTTTGCTGTAGCGCTGCAACTGGCGCTGCAGGCGGTTGAGCGCGTACCAGTTGTCGAGCGAAAAGCGTTCGCGAACCTGGGTGCCGACCCACAGCAGGCGGCGGATGTTGCCGGCGATTCCGTCGCTCTGCTCATCGTCGCAGATCGCGTCGAGCAGCAGCGTCTCGAGTTCGCTGTGCTGATCAGCGTCGACGCCGATCGCTTTGGCTTTGCCGTCAGCTTCCGGCAGCAGCTTGAGCGAGCGGCACAGATCGAGCGCCGAAGCCAGTGCTGGCGCCGAATCAGCGCCAGCGTCGACCAGCCGGGAGAGGCCGACGCGCAATAGCCGTGCGGCGTCGTCGCAGCGCTCGGCGTAACGGCCGAACCAGTAGAGATTCTCGACGACGCGCGACGACAGATTGCTGCCGCTGCGAATCAGATCGGCTTTGCCGACGCGCGTCTTGAGCAGGCTGAAGGTATTTGCCGACTGCTCGCTCAGGACCCAGGTGTCCTTGCTCGAACCGCCGCGCTGCATCGAAATGTAGCGCGCATTGGTCGCCGCCGAGACGCGCGTGAGGCCCCCCGGCATCACCGTGTAGCCGCTCGCCGTCGCTGCGACATAGACGCGCAGCGCGACGCCGCGCGGCAGCAGGCGGCGGTCGTGTTTGGTGCTCCACGCCGGCGCCTGCGAGAAAGCCACCAGTTCCTGCGCGACGTAGGCCTGCGGCCGTGCGCGCAGGCGCGCGATCAGCTCGTCGCGCGCTTGGCCTTTGAGCTCGCTGCCGAAAACCGGGTCCATTCGCTGCGATGGGAAAGATCCCTTGATCACCAGCTGGTCGAGGTTGGCGATGGCAAATTCGAGTGCCGCCGGTTCGCCGCACCACCAGGTGCCGACCGACGGCATGGCCAGCGTTTCGCCGAGCAGCTTTTTGCAGGCGCCGGGCAAAAATCCGGGCAGCGCCGCCGATTCGAGCAGGCCGCTGCCGAGCGCGTTGGCGACCAGCACCTTGCCGGAGCGAACCGCCTGCAACAGCCCGGGGACGCCGAGCGCCGAGTCGCCGCGCAGTTCGAGCGGGTCGCAGTAATCGTCGTCGAGCCGGCGCAGGATCGCATGGACGCGACGCAATCCGGTCAGCGTCTTGAGATAGACGCGCTCATCGCGCACCGTCAGATCCTGGCCCTCGACCAGTGGATAACCGAGGTAGCGCGCGAGGTAAGCGTGTTCGAAATACGTTTCGTTGTACGGCCCGGGTGTCAGCAGAACGATCAGCGGCGTTTCGCCGTCATGCGGTGCGAGCTGCGCGAGCGTGCCCTGCAGCGCGGCGAAAAAGTCGGCGAGGTGCTTGACGCCCAAGTCGCGGAACTCGTCGGGGAAGACACGCGAGACGATCAACCGGTTTTCGAGCGCGTAGCCGGCGCCCGATGGCGCTTGCGTACGATCGGCGATCACCCACCAGCGTCCGTCGGGAGAGCGCGCGAGATCTGCGGCGTAAAGATGCAGCCAGGTCTCGCCCGGCGGTTTGACGCCCTGGCACGGCCAGAGAAAGCCATTGTGGCCATAGACCAGTGCCGGCGGAAGCGTGCCGCTCTTGATCAAGGTCTGCTCGCCGTAGAGGTCGCCGAGCATCGCGTTGAGCAGGCGCGCGCGCTGCGTGATCGCGCCCGAAATCTGCTGCCACTCGTCGGCCGACAGGATCAGCGGCAGCGGGTCGAGTTCCCACGGCCGGTCGGTGCCTTCAGGGTCGGCATAGACGTTGTAGGTGACGCCGTTTTCGAGGATTCGCCGGCGAACGTAGTTCTGCCGGTGGCGCATCTGCTCGGGCGTCGCGGCGTTGAGCCGATCGAAAAATGACCGCCACGGCGCGCGCACTTCACCGTCCGCGGCGAGCATCTCGTCGAAACGGTCGGTCTTTCTCGGATAGATCGAAAGCAGGGAACGCGGCATGGGAGCGGACGACAAAACGGGCGCTGTCCTGCGGGACAGCGCCCCGTGTTTCAAAATTGCCGCAAGTCTAGCGTAAACGGGAAGTCGGCGTTAGTTGGCACGGGCTCGACGTCGATCTTTCCCGGGCTGTGGCCGAGCGTGGAAAAGCGCGCCAGGCGGCGGCCTTCGGCTTCGTTGGCGTTGACCGGATAGCGCTCGGGGTTGCGCCCGCCGGGATGCTCGACGTGGTATTGGCAACCGCCCAGCGAGCGCGCCATCCAGGTGTCGACGAGGTCGAAGGTCAGCGGCGCATGGATGCCGATGCTCGGATGCAGCGCCGACGGCGGCAACCAGGCGCGATAGCGTACGCCGGCGACATATTCGCCGACGCTGCCGGTCGGCTGCAGCGGAACCGGTCGGCCGTTGCACGTCAGCAGGTAGCGGTCGCCGGACATTCCGGTGAGCTTGACCTGCACGCGCTCGCACGAGGCATCGACGTAACGCACCGTGCCGCCGGCGCCGCCTTCCTCGCCCATCACGTGCCAGGGTTCGAGTGCATGGCGCAGTTCGAAGCTGATCCCCTGCGCGACGAAACCGCCATGGCGCGGGAAACGGAACTCGAAATGCGGTGCGAACCAGTCGCGCTCGAAGCCGTAACCGGCGGCGGAGAGCTCGTCGACGACGTCGTCGAAATCCTGTTTGACGAAATGCGGCAACATGAAGCGGTCGTGCAGTTCAGTCCCCCAGCGCCGCAGCCGTTTTGGCGCATAGGGCGTTTTCCAGAAGCGCGCGATCAAGGCGCGCAGCAAGAGCTGTTGGGCGAGCGACATGCGCGCGTGCGGCGGCATCTCGAAGCCGCGCATTTCGACCAGTCCGAGGCGGCCGCTCGGTCCGTCGGGCGAATAGAGTTTGTCGATGCAGAATTCGGCGCGGTGCGTGTTGCCCGCCGAATCGATCAGCAGGTTGCGCAGCAGGCGGTCGATCAGCCAGGGCGCGACGCTTTGCCCCGGCTCAGGAAACTGGCTGAAAGCCAGTTCGAGCTCATAAACTGAGTCGTTGCGCGCCTCGTCGATGCGTGGTGCCTGGCTGGTCGGGCCGATGAACAGTCCGGAGAAGAGGTAGGAGAGCGACGGGTGATTGTGCCAGTAGCTGAGCAGGCTGCGCAGCAGGTCGGGACGGCACAGGAAAGGCGAGTCGAGCGCGGTACGGGCGCCGAAGACGAAGTGGTTGCCGCCGCCGGTACCTGTATGGCGTCCGTCGAGCATGAATTTTTCCGACGTCAGACGCGACAGGTGCGCTGTTTCGTAGAGGTGGGTCGTTCGTTCGACGAGTTCGTCCCAGTTCGCGCAAGGCTGGATGTTGACTTCGATGACGCCGGGGTCGGGGGTGACGCGAAAGTTTGTGAGGCGCGGGTCTGACGGCGGCTCGTAGCCTTCGAGCAGTACCGGTGTGCTGAGCGCCTTAGCGGTCGATTCGACGGCGGCGACGAGTTCGAGGTAGTTGTCGAGTGCATCGGTCGGCGGCATGAAAACGTAGAGCCGGCCGTCTCTCGCCTGAACCGAGATCGCCGTTCGCGTGACTCCGGTCGCCGACTCGTTGTGCTGCGGCGCAAGATCGTCGGCGGGTTCGGCCTGCGCCTTGGTGCGTGTTTTTTCGCTTAGTTCGTTGTACTCCGGCAACGGCGCGAAGTCCTGCGTCGGGTCGGGCGCGTGGGTGTAAGGGTAATCGTCCTTGGCCACCCACGGTTGTGAGTCGAGCGGTAGACGGAAGCCGACCGGCGAGTCGCCGGGAACCAGGAAGCAGCGTCCGCCGCGCAGGTACCAGGGGCTCGTCTGCCAGCGCTCTGCGTCGCGCGGATGGCGCATCAGCGGCAGCACGTAGCCGATCACCTGAGTCAGCCCCTGGTCGAAGATCTTCGCCAATCGCTCGCGTTCGAGCGCGTCGTCGAGTTTGGCGTCGTGCGCATCGACGTTGATCGGGAGACGCCGCTCGCGCCACAGGTAGTAGAAAGTGTCTTCATACGCCGGGAAGACGTATTTTTCTGAGAGACCCAAGCGCTGCGCGAGCGTGCTCAGAAAGCTCCCGGCCTGCGCCGCGTCGGCGCCGTAGTCCTTTTTTTCATCGGCGCATAGCGCCGCATCGTTCCACACCGGCTCACCGTCGCGCCGCCAGAAGCAGTTGAGCGACCAGCGCGGCAGTTGCTCTCCCGGATACCACTTGCCCTGGCCGAAGTGGGTGAGGCCTTGCGGCGCGTATTTGTCGCGCAGCCGGTGGAAGACTTCGGCGGCCAGATGCCGCTTGGTCGGCCCCAGCGCTGCGGTGCTCCATTCGGCGCCGTCGCGGTCGTCGAGCGAAACGAAGGTCGGTTCGCCACCCATCGTCAGGCGGACGTCGCCGGCTTCGAGGTCATCGTCGATCTGCTGGCCGAGCGCGTTAATTGCCGACCATTGTTCGTCGCGATACGGCTTGGTGACGCGCGGTATTTCACGCACGCGTTCGACGCTCATGTGGTGTTCGAACTCGCACTCGCACGGGTCGGAAAAACCGGTGATCGGCGACGCCGAGGATGGCTGCGGCGAACAGGCGACCGGGATGTGGCCTTCGCCGGCGAACAGCCCCGAGGTCGGGTCGAGGCCGACCCAGCCGGCGCCTGGCAGGTAGACTTCGCACCAGGCGTGCAGGTCGGTGAAGTCGACGTCGGTTCCCGACGGTCCGTCGAGCGACTTGACGTCGGGAACGAGCTGGACCAGGTAGCCCGAGACGAAGCGCGCGGCAAGCCCGAGCTGGCGCAGCACCTGGACCAGCAGCCAGGCCGAGTCGCGGCACGAGCCGCTGCCCAGCGTCAGCGTCTCTTCCGGAGTCTGCACGCCGGGTTCGAGGCGGATCACGTAGCCGACGACGCGCTGCACGCGGCGGTTGATGTCGACCAGGAAATCGACGCTGCCCGTTGGCTGGGGCGGGATCGTCTTGAGAAACTCGCTGAGCTTGGGCGTCGACGCCAGCGTTTGCAGATAGGGCAGCAACTCGTCGCGTTGTTCGGCCGCGTAGGCGAATGGGAATTTTTCAGCGTAGGGTTCAGGGAAGAAGTCGAAAGGGTTGATCACCGACAGCTCGGCGACGAGGTCGACCTCGACGCGGAATTCGCGCGTCTTCTCGGGGAAGTTGAGCCGCGCCAGGTAATTGCCCTGTGGGTCCTGCTGCCAGTTGATGAAGTGTTGGGCGGGAGTGACCTTGAGCGAATAGCTCAGGATCGGCGTTCGCGAGTGCGCCGCCGGGCGCAGCCGCACGACCTGCGGCGACAGTGCGACCAGGCGGTCGTAGCGATAGTGGCTGACGTGATTGAGCGCGACTTGAATTGACACGGGGCTCTCCGATGCAAAAGGGACAACAAGCGGGCTGACAAGCGATCAAACAGTCCTTTAGCAAGAGCTGCGCCATCTCCTGGGCGGTCGATTCACTTGATTGCGGCCGCCGGCGCACCGAATGCGTGCGCGCCTCTCCGGCGACGCACCAAGGCATGGCGACTGGCCTGCGGCAAGCGACAAAATGTGCGCAGGCAGACTGACCGCCTGCGGGACAAGTCCTTATACTCAAACCGTTTCGGAGCCAAAATCGGCTCGGCGCTCAAGAAGGGTGGATCAACAATGCGACGTCTTCATATTTCCCACGTCACCGAATACCGCTACTCGACTCGGGTGTCGCTGCTGCCGCATCGATTGCGCTTGCGCCCGCTCGAGAGCCACGGCCTGCGCATCGAGTCGTCGACGCTTGAGATCTCGCCGGCGCATGCCATCCGCTGGTATCGCGATGCGCTCGGCAATTCGGTGGCGATGGTCAGCTTCAACGAACTGGCGGACACGCTGCGCGTCACCAGCGAGGTGGTGATCGAGGTCTATGACGACGCGCCGCTCGATTTCCTGATGGAAGACTATGCGGTCAACAGCCCGTTCGCCTACGCGGTCGGCGAGCAATCCGATCTGGTGCCGTTCGAGCAGAGCGTCTATGTCGATGACGCGCCAGCGGTGCGCGATTGGCTCGCCGGACTCGGGCTGCTCGCGCGGCCGGTCGAAACCTTCGCGCTGCTTTCCCAACTTAACTGCGCGATCGCCAATACCTTCAGTTACCGGATGCGCGAGGAGGAAGGCGTGCAGTCGCCGGGAGAGACCTTGCGCCTTAACAGCGGTTCGTGCCGCGACTTTGCCGCGCTGTTCATCGAGGCCTGCCGCAGCATGGGGCTGGCCAGCCGCTTCGTCAGCGGCTATCTGCACATGCCTGACAACGAAGCGGGAAACGCCTCGACGCACGCCTGGGCCGAAGTCTATCTGCCGGGACCGGGATGGAAGGGCTTTGATCCGACCAGCGGCCTCGTTACCGGCAACCAGCATATCCCGGTTGCCGTCGCTCGCCACCCAGAAGCGGTGCCGCCGGTTTCGGGCAGCTTCGTCGGCCCGGCCGGACAACTTCCGACGTTGACGGTGGCGGTTCGCGTCGGCGCACTGACGCCGTGAGTCGCGATGCTCAGGCCGAGCCGGGCCGTTCGGCGCGGTAGGCGGTCGGCGATTTCCCGCTCCAGCGCTTGAAGGCGCGGCAAAAAGCGCTCTGTTCGGAAAAGCCGAGCAGAAAGGCGATCTCGGTGATGTTCTTCGTCGCCGAGTCGAGGTAACGCCGCGCCAGGCCATAGCGCGTCTCGTCGAGCAGTTGCTGGTAGCTCGCTCCGAGGTCGCCGAGCCGGCGCTGCAAGGAGCGGCGGCTCATTCCCATCGCCTTCGCCAAGTCGTTTTCGACCGGGTCGCCGGAAGTCAGTTGCTGCAGCAGGTAGCTTTTGCAGCGGGTGGCGAGGTTTGCCTCGTCGAGCGCCGCCAATTGCTCGACGAGGATCGCGTCGAAGGTCGCTGCCAGCGCCTGGTTGGCCGTCGGTAGCGGGGAATCGACGACGCCACGCGCGAGAACGAAGCTGTCCTCGGCAGCGCAAAAATCGACGGCGCAGGCGAAAAAATCGCGATACGGCGCGCTATCGGCCGGTCGCGGGCGACGCAGATTGACGGCGAGTGGCTGCAGCGACGCGCCATAGTTGGTTCGGCACATGTCGAGCAGCAGCGCCAGCCAGAAGTCGGCAATGGCGTAGCCGACTTCTGTTGCGCCGCGCCGATGATCGAAGATGAAGCGCAGGCCAGTCGGTTCGTCGGCGCAGCGGCACGACGCCTGCGTTCCCAGCGTTCGCGAATAGCGCACCAGCCGCTTCAGTCCGGTGCGCAGCGTTCCGCTCGACAGCCAGGCGTAGCCGAGCGTGCCGAGGTTGGACGGATGCCAGCACGACGCTGCGCGCAAAGCGAAAGCGGGGTCGGCAATCTGCGCGCAGGCGAGCTCGAAGCCGCGGTCGACCAGCGTTGACGGCAGCCGATCGTGCGCTTGCGGCGTCGACGAGGCGATCCCCAGTTGGGCGACCAGGCGTTGCCGGTCGACGCCGTAGAGTTCGAGCAGGCGTAAGCCGACCAACCCGAAGGTCGCAAGAAAGGTGTTCGCGCTCATGGCCCAATGGCGATGATGAAAAAAGTGATTATGGCGTAAAAGATCATGCCAACGGCACTGCGGGTCAAGTCTTTCTGGCGCTGCCTGGCTAAGCTGTCCGAACTGCCTGCCGATCGGTCAAGGTGCTGACGGCAGGCCGATCACTTTCCCCTCATTAACGGCCAGGAGATTTCAAATGGACAGCAAGCAAGGGCTCATTCAATTACGGCGATCGGCCGGGACGACATCGCCGCCGTCCGGGCTAGCGATGAAGCATCGATGGATCGCTGCCGTGCTCGACGAAATGCAGCAGGCCAACGCCGTCATCGAACAGCGCTTTGGGCGGTCGCGCGCGATGTGGCATGATGAATCCCGCAGCGTCAGTGCCGTGCGTGCCGCCTAGTTGCCTTCACCGCTGTTTGCGAGCGCTGAGTGCAAGCCACGTCAAGCCCAGTACCCCGGCCGACAGCGACGCCGCCAGGATCGCCATCTTGGCGGCGTTGATCTCTTGCGCGTTGCCCGGGAAGGCCAGGTTGGCGATGAAGATCGACATCGTGAAACCGATTCCGCCGAGCAGTCCGGCGCCGAAAATATGGCGCCAGTTGAGATCGGACGGCAGGCGGCAGACGCCGCTGATGACCGCCAACAAACAAAAGAGCGTGACGCCCAGCGGCTTGCCGACGACGAGGCCGGCGCGGATTCCCAGGCCGTTGGCTGTCGATAGCTCGGCGAGCCAGTCCGGGCCGATGACGATCGCCGTGTTGGCCAGCGCGAAAATCGGCAGGATGACGAAGGCGGCGGGACGATGCAGGAAGTTCTCGAGCCGGTGCGACGGCGACTGGCTGTCCTCGTTGCGCGCTGAGAAAGGGATCGCGAAGGCGAGCATGACGCCGGCGACCGTTGCGTGAATTCCCGACTTGAACATCAAGAACCACATCAGCGCGCCGCCCAGCAGATAAGGGGGCAGCGCCATCACGCGCCAGCCGCGATTGAGCGCCAGCAGTACGCCCCAGACGAGCAAGGCGCTAGCGAGATAGGCGAGCGACAGCTGCGCGGTATAGAAAGTGGCAATGACGATGATCGCGCAGAGATCGTCGATCACCGCGAAGGCGACGACAAAGACCTTGAGTGAAGCCGGGATGCGGCTGCCGAGCAGCGCCAGCGCGCCGAGTGCGAAAGCGATGTCGGTCGCCATCGGGATGCCGATTCCGGCCTGCGTCGCCGTCCCCGCGTTGAACGCGAAATGGATCAGCGCCGGCGTGACGATGCCGCCGAGCGCGGCGAAGATCGGCAGCAGCGCGTTCTTCAGGTTCGACAGCTCGCCGACGTAGAGCTCGCGCTCAAGTTCGAGTCCGATGAGCAGAAAGAAGACCGCCATCAGGCCGTCGTTGATCCAGTGCGCGAGACTCATGCCGCCGAGCGAAGCCTGCCAGAAGCTCTGGTAATCGGCGCTGCCCGCCGAGTTGGCGACGAGCAGCGAGATTGCGGTGCAGACGATCAGCACAATCCCGCTCGATTTTTCAGAATTGAAGAATTTCCGGAAGGAACGGGACAGTCTTTGCTGGACAACGCGCATCAGGGGCTCCGGGTAAGGGCGTCGACAGTTTTCCAGCGCCCCGGCATAAGTCTGGAGTGTCAGCCAGGAGCTTGCTCGGCGTCAAGTCAATCATCATCTGCCGCCGACGCGGGTATCATTGACCGTCATGCTCAGACGATTCGCCATTGCCGGATTGTTTGCGGTCGCGGCGGCGACCGCCGCAGTCGCGTGGATCTGGTTTCCCTGGGTTTTCTCGCCCAGTTATACGATCCGCATCGCGAGCGGTCCGTTGGGCAGCGACGGGCAGAAATTTCTTTCGGCGTTCCGGCGCGAGTTGAGCGAAGAGCATCCGCGCGTTCGCCTGATCCTGGAGGATGAGGCTAGCCTTGAGCGCAGCGCAACGGCGCTGCAGGGCGGCAAGGCCGACCTGGCGGTGGCGCGCAGCGATCACCCGGTGGTCGCCAGCGGTGGGACGATCGTCGTGCTGAGCCGGATAGCGCTGGTGATCATGGCGCCGGCGAATTCGCCGGCGGCGACGATGAAGGATCTGCTTGGCAAGAAGATCGCGCTGCTCGACGGGGCGGCGCCGGATGACCCGCTGCTGCGGACGGTGATGGATTTTTATGGCCTCGATTCGCGCCAGATGGTCAGCCTCGGCGCGGCGCAGGTCGGCGCGGCGCTGGCCAGCAAGCGCATCGCCGCGGTCGTCGCGCTGGGCCCAATCGGGCCGGGAGCGATCGCCGATGCGCTCAAGGCGATCGTCAAAGCGAGCAAAAAGCCGCTGAAGTTCATCAACCTGGAAAGCCGCGCAATCACCGAGCAGAGTCCCGTCTATGAGCCGGTCGAAATTCCCCCGGGCGCTTTCGTCGCAGCGCCGGCGAGCCCTCAGGGCGAGGTGACGACAGTGGCGGTGACGGTGCGGCTGGTCGCCACAAAAACGATGCTCAATGACGTCGCCGGCGAAATTACGCGATTGTTGCTGGTGACGCGCGCCAAGCTCGCCGCGACCCTGCCGCGCATCGCTCAGGTCGAAGCGCCGGATACCGACAAGAAGGGCGTTCTTCCTGTCCATCCGGGCGCTGCGGCTTATCTTGACGGTAGTCAGGTGAGCTTCTTTGAAGAGGCGATGAATATACTCTTCAATATTTCGATCATCGGTGGTGTGACGGGAACCCTCGCGCTGTGGGTCAGAGCGTCGTGGCGTCGGCGTCGGCCGAGCGCGGCGCAACAGATTCTGGTGCGGCTGTCGGTGCTGTGGCGCGAGGTCAGAACGGCGCCGCGCGAAGCGCTCAATGGGCTCGATGACGAGCTCGACGATGTCTCGGGGGCTTTGCTCGACGAGTTCGTTGGCGAGCAGATTTCAGCCGACCGGTTCAGCGGAATCGCCGTGATGATTGCGCAGATCCGTTATTCTATCGATCGACGGCAGCAGACGTAGTCGCCCGATCGACGAGCGGATCATTTGATTGGCCGGCAGCCATCGCGTCGATCTGGTCGATCGACTCGGCCAGGGCCGTCATCGCGACCTCAAGTTCATCGAACAGCGGCGGTACGGCGTCTTCATTGCCGATCGATCGCTCGGCCGCCGCCGCCAGGTGGGCCATCTCCATCGCCCTTACCATGCTGGCCATGCCGCAGAAGTCGTGCACCAGACTGGCAGCGCTTTTGCGATCGCCGTCGCCGAACAGGCGGCGGGCCTGCTCGATGTCTTCAGCATGGCCGACGACGAACTGGCGCAGGATTGCCGCGTATTTCTGTTGGTCGTCGCCAAAGGCCTTGAGCGCTTCGGCGACGTCGACCCCGGGCAAGTCGATGGGGGAGGCCACCGTCGTCTGCGTGGCGCCGGGCGGGGGCAGATCCTGCGCCGGATTGGCGCGCGATTTTCCGCTCACGATCTCGAGCAGGTCTTCCAGGGCGATCGGTTTGACAATATGTCCCGACATGCCGGCGCGCCGCGACGCCTCTCGATCTTCGGGCAGCGCGTAGGCGCTGACGGCGATGATCGGCAGCTCGCGCCGTCCGAGTTCGTCGCGGATGATCCGCGTCGCGCTATAGCCGTTCATTACCGGCATCTGGATGTCCATCAGCACGGCATCGAACTGCGCCGTCGGCGAGCGTAGCGCCTCGACGGCCTCGAGTCCGTTGGTCGCGACGACGACCTCGGCGCCGGCTCGGGTCAGCATTTGTTCGACCACCAACTGGTTGAGGTCGTTGTCCTCGGCAACCAGCAGGCGCATTCCGGCGAGCCGCTGGCTGGGTCGGCCCGGCGGCGGCAGGCTGCCGCTGAAGTCGCCCGAATGCGCGCGCGTTACCGCTTCGAGCAGGCCGAGCGGCGTCGTCGGTTTGCTCAGCAGGCTGTCGATATAGAGATCGTCGCTGGCGGCGACGGCCTGTTGCTGTTCGAAAGTCGATACCATCAGGACCACCAGCGGCAGGCTGATGTCGGCCGCCTCTTTGGCCTGTCTGAGCATTTCGATGCCGTCCATTTCGGGCATCCGCCAGTCGACCAGCAGCAAGTCGTATTCGCGACCGACAAAGGCCGTTCGGCGCAATTCGTCGAGGCCTGCTGCGGCGCTGTCGACGACCTTCGCCTGCCAGTCGAAGCCGGCGCAGGCGCGAGCCAGGATCGCGCGCGCTTGCGGATGGTCGTCGATGATCAGCACGCGCAGACCGGGCAGGGGGGCTGGCACGACGCTAACGTCGTCGGCGCGTCCTAGCGTGACGGCAAAGCCGAATTCGCTGCCGCTGCCCTCGACGCTGCTGATCTCGATGCGGCTGCCCATCAGCGCCGCCAGCCGCGCGCTGATCGTCAGCCCCAGCCCGGTGCCGCCATAGAGGCGATTGGCCGGCGACGGGGCCTGCGCGAAGGCCTCGAAGATCGGTTCGAGTTGTTCGCTCGCGATGCCGATTCCGGTATCGCGTACGCCAAATTGCAGTGTCACCTGCGTCGCGCTCTGCGCCAGGCAGCTTACCGAGACGGCGATCTCGCCCGCTTCGGTGAATTTCACGGCGTTGCCGACCAGATTGATCAGGATTTGCTGGATCCGCAGCGCGTCGCCGACCAGTCGGTCGGGGATTCCTGAGGCGACGTCGAACAGCGCTTCGATCGGTTTGTCGCGGGTGCCGACCGAGAGTATCGCGGCGGCGGTGCGCAAGATGGCGTCGAGCGAGAAAGGCGCCGGCTCCAGGCGCAAGGCGCCCGCCTCGATTCTGGAAAAATCGAGGATGTCGTCGACGAGCACCGCCAGCGTTTTCGCCGCCAGTCGAATCTTGTCCGAGTAGTCGCGCTGGTTGCGCGTCAGCATCGAGTCGGCGAGTAGCTCGGAGAGCCCGACGACGGCGTTGAGTGGGGTGCGAATTTCATGGCTCATGGTCGATAGGAAGGTGCTTTTGGCACGGTTGGCCGCCTGCGCGTCGCGGGCTTTTTCGGCGAGATCGACATTGAGCGCGGCAATCTCCCGCGTGCGTTGCGCCACGCGTTCTTCGAGGTGCTGCTGATGCGCTTCGATTTGCCGGCGCGCGCGCAGCGCTTGCAGTCCGTACGACAGGTTGCCGGACAATTCCTCCAGGATGCTGACTTCCTCGCTATTGAAGGCTTGCGGCGCCCCTGAGTAGAGCATGAAAGCGCCTAGTACCTGGTTTTCGACGACGATCGGCAGCGCGATCACCGAATGGACGCCGTGCTCGATCGCAGCCTCCCGCCAGGGCTCGATGTTGGGACTGGTTTGGCAGCTCTGGCTGATTTGTATGGCCGCCGTGCGAATCGCCGTGCCGGTCGGTCCGCGCCCGATGTCCTGCTCGTCGTCCCACGAAATCCTGAGCTTGTCGAGGACGCCGTAAGGGTCGCCGCTGTGCGCGACCGGTAGCACCGACTTCGCGACATCGTGCTGCGCGAAGCCGACCCAGCCCATCAAGTAGCCGCCGGAGTCGACGACCAGACGGCACAGCTCGTCGAGTAGTTGCTGCTCGTCGGCGGCGCGCACCAGCGCGATGTTGCAGTCGCTGAGCAGGCGCAGCGCGCGATTGAGCCGTCGCTGCTCGGCGGCGGCGAGCGCCAGTTTGTCGGTTCGCTCGGCGACCATTTCTTCGAGATGGTCGCGGTACTGATCGAGCCGCGCTTCGACCTGCCTTTGCTGCGTAATGTCCTTGACGGCGCCATGAATCGAGACTGGCTTTCCCGCTGCATCGAAGACGACCTCGGCCGACTCGGCCAGCAAGCGCTCGCGGCCGTTGTCAAGCAGCAGGCGGTATTCCAACTGCCAGGCGCGCTTGGCGACGCGTCGCGCGATGCTAAAGTCCTTGAGCGCCTGGCGGTCATCTGGGTGAACACGCGCGAAGAATCGCTCGAGGCTGGGTGTCGGTAGCTCCTCCAGCGAAAAGTCGAGCAGCTGGTACATCTGTGTTGACCAGGTGATGGGGTTGTTTTCGGCGACCGCGAGGTCGAGCAGTTCGACCGACCAGGCGCCCAACGCGGCAATTCGCGTGGCGCGGTTCAAGGTCGTCTGAACGCTTTGCAGTTGCTTCTCGGTGAGCCGGTGTTGCACGACCTCGACGCGCAGGCGCTGGCGCGCGGCCTGACTTTCGTCGAGCGCCGCGTTGAGTTCGGCGGTACGCTGCGCGACGCGCTGTTCGAGGCTGGCATTAAGTTCGCGCAGCGCTTCCTCGGACTGCTTGAGCAAGCTGATGTCCTGCACCGTGCCGTTGAGTTCGACGATCGTTCCGTCGGCCGCGCGCACCGCCTGGCCGCGAGCGGTGACCCAGCGGCGCACGCCATCGGCACGGACGACTTCGGCATCGCAGGCGTAGGCCGTTCCGCGCGCCCGGCAGGTTTCGACGGCGGCCGCCAGGGTGGCCCAGCTGGCCGGGGTGAAACAGTTCGCCAGGTCGGCATAGGCGACGGGCGGCAAAGCCGGGTCGCGCCCGAAAATCCGGTAAATTTCAGGCGACCAAGTGTGCTCGCCCGAACGCGGGTCCCAGCGCCAGTGGCCGACGCCGGCCAGGCGCTGTGCTTCCTTGAGGAAGCCCTCGCTGACCTGCAGCGCGAGTTCGGCCTGCTTGCGGCTCTGGATGTCCTCGACCACCGCGATGAAGTAGTCGGCGCTGCCGTCGCCGCGCCGCACCAGCGAGGCGGTGAGCTTGATCCAAACCAGGCCGCCGTCGTGGCGCCGATAGCGTTTTTCCTGGCCATAGGTCTGCCGCTGGCCGGACAGCAGCTGCCATGCCTTGCCCAGGTCGATGTCGACGTCGTCGGGGTGGGTGATGTCCTGGAGCGTCTTGCGCTGCAGTTCATCGAGCGCGTAGCCGACGATCTCGCACAGCGCGGGGTTGGCGCGCAGGATGCGGCCGTCGGGGGCGATCATGGCGATGCCCATTGCCGCCTGGTCGAAAGTCGCGCGGAAAGAATGTTCGCTGGCGCGCCGCGCCGCTTCGCTGCGGCTGAGTCTTTCGACCGCGCCGCCGAACCACAGGCCGACCAGCGCGATGGAGATCATCACGATCTGATAGTGCAAGGCCAGGTGCTCGCGGTCGAACAGCGCAATCAGCAGTACCAGCCCACCGTCGAGCAGCGGCACCGCCAGTAGCGCGCCGCGCTGGCCGCAGCGTAACGCCACAGCGGCCAGCGGCAGCAGCAGCAATAGCGTCATCAGCGGGAAATTGAGCGTCATCTTGAGCTGCCACGGGATGGCGAACAGCAGCAACGCGAGCCCCACGATCAGCAGCGTCTGATGATTCACCGGGTCCTGGCGCGGTCTTTCCTGGCGCCGACGATCCCAGCGGCCCTGCTGCAGATAATGCTCGATCCGGGGCCATACCCGTACCAGCAACAGCGGCGCCAGCGTGATGATGCCGATGAAGTCGCCGATCATCCACGACGAAAAGACTGCCAAGAACTGTGCCTGTTTGATGGCGCCCAACTGAACCAGGCCGAGGGTCCCGGCCAGCGCGGCGAGCGTGCTTGCCGCCAACGCTGCCGCAGTGAATGCGATGCCGTGCGCGGGGCGGGAAAAGTCCCAGCCGTCACGCATCCACCGACGCAGCGGTAGTGCAACGAGCGCGTTGGCGGCCAGCAAACCCAGCTGGCTAAAGAGACGCCAGAGCGTTGCGGTCGACAGCGGCTCGGTGATCGGTCCGCCGGGCGGCGACGCGATCTGCAGCAGAGCGAACGCGGACTGAAGTCCCAATTCCAGTAACACACCGGGCCAGCCGAGAACCAGCAGACAGGAAAAACGCAACCCGGCGGGCAAGAACCACAGGCTGACGATGCCGACGCTTTCGAGCTGCCCAGCGGCGTACCAGCTGGTCAACCAGGCGACGAGGTAGATTCCGCCGCAGAGCAGAACGCGCTGCCGCCGGCCAGGAAGCGCAACTGCGGGCAATTGATCGGCGCTGTTCTGTTGCCGTTTCGGCACGCGATCAAGGGACAAGAGGCCTCCAGTGGTGCATGAGCGATCGCCTGGCGATGTGCCGACGACAGGGATGTACCTGATTTCTGGTATTCTCGCCCCGTGTGATCAGGTATTATGCGCAAAGAATATGCTCCGCGCAAGCTTTTCCCGTCAGTTCGTCCTTTCGTCAAGCGAGTTTGACGAGGCGCATGGCGGGGCAAAAAAAGCGACGTGCTGACGCGCAGAAAGATAGAACGCTGCGCGTCGCCCGGGCGGCGATAATGGCGTGCTCGATGGCTTGATTTGGCCGTTTACTTACCGAGGAGTTAATGATTTTGCCAAGACTTACTCTGGCGTGTCTTCTGCTCTGCCTGTCGATCAGCGGCTGTGGTGGCCCTCTCGTGATGGAGCGTGTGGACTTCGAGAACGGCATGGTGGTCGGCGACGAGCAGGTCGCCGTCGACGGCAGTGGGCGGGTGGTCGGCGTGCGCGAGGACGGCGATGTCCCCGATGACCGCTACCTCAAGGCCTACGAATACGGCGACGACCTCGGACCCAACGCGCCCGGCTATATCCGCTAGGGTGTGTTGACATATATTTCATGGGCGCGACGGTATCTGTACGGGATGCAGCGCAAGGCGCGGCGGCGCTGCCTGGCTGGTGCCAGGCAAGCCGTCGCAACACAGCGATGCGCCCGTACAGATACCGTCCCGAAGGGTTGCCGCGAGAGGACAGCGTCTACGTCGTTGCTCGCCTTGCCCGCACACCAGTGCGGGCAGCTGCGCGCGCCTAGTATTCACTGCCCCCTCGCGACAACGCGCTTCACGAAATGTATGTCAACACACCCTAGACCGGCAGCGCCGCGCCGCGTCGCAGGTTGATGAGCTCGTTGGCGAGCAGCGCGCCGATTACCAGCGCGCCGCCGGTCAGCGTCGTCGGTGCCGGCTGCTCGCCGGCGCCGAGCCAGGCCCAGGTCACGCCGAAGAGTACCTCGAGCAGGCCGAGCAGCGCGATCTCGGCGGCCGGCAACTCGCGTGTCAGGCGCACCGCCAGCAGGCAGGGAATCGCCAGTTGCACGACGCCGAGCAGCGCCAGCAGCCCAAAGTCGTGCGCCGAGGCGGCGAAGGGCAGCGCCAACGGCAGCGTCGCCAGCGCCGAGAGCAGCGCGCCGATCAAGACCGCCGGCAGCATGTCGATGTGCTCCGGTGTGCCGGCGCCGTGCCTGCCGTGCGCGACGAACTGCAGCACGGTCCAGTTGGTCGCTGCCGCCAGCGGCACGCCGAGCGCGACCAGCGTACCCGCCGGCGATGCTCCGTTGATCGATTCGCCGCCGAACATCCAGGCGATTCCGGCGCCGCCGGCGAGAATCGCCAGCCAGGTCCGCGTCGGCAGCGTCTGCTTCAGAAAGACGCGCGCGAACAGTGCGGTGACCAGCGGACAGATGGCCATCACCAGCAGCACATTGGCGACGCTGGTCAGCGTCATGGCCACCATGAAGCCGGTGAACATCAGTGCCCAGCAGATCCCTGAGGCCCACAGCGGCCAGCGCGCGCGCGCGATGCTGTGCCACAGCGCCGGGCCGCGCAGTACCGACAGCGCGATGGTCAGCGCCAGCGCGTTGAACAGGCTGCGCCAGAAGGTCACCTCGAAACTTCGCGCCGCGTCGAGCTGGCGCGTGACGACGCCGGCAATGCTCCACAGCAGGGTGGTGAGAATCATCAGCGCGACAGCGCGGCGGTGGGTCATTCTGAATGGGGCCGAGAGCGGTGGGGGACGACGAAGTATCCCCGAGCGGCGCAGCTCGGTCAAATAAAGCGGGCGATCAGCGCGCATCTGCGGCGTCAAAACAGCCGATTAGCGCGCATTCGCGGCGCAAAAGCGTTTGTCTCCAGCCACGTCATGCGCGATGATTGCGTCTCGTCACGTGTCGGGGCCGCGGCTTGCGCGCGGTGATCGGCCACCGTCAATCTGAGGAGAACAAGCAATGAACCAAGTCAAACCCATCCTGGTCCAGGGCCAGCCGCTCGGCGGCGGTGCGCTGCCGGTGATCATTACGCCGCTGGTCGGCGCTACCCGGGAGGCGATTCTCGACGAGGTCGCGGCGATCGTTCCCAAGGCGCCCGACCTGCTCGAATGGCGCGTCGATTTCTTCGCCGCGATCGGCGATGCCCAGGCGGTAATCGCGACCGCGCAGGCGATTCGTCGGGCGGCCGGCGGCATTCCGGTGCTGCTGACGCGCCGCAACGTCACCGAGGGCGGTGTGCCGATCCCGATCGTTGAGCAAGAGGTTGTCGCGATGTACGTCGCGGCGTGCGAGGCGCGCTGCGTCGAGCTGATCGACTACGAACTGTCCAACGCGCCCGCCGACCTCAAAAAACTGCGCGAGGTTTCGGCGACCAACGGCGTGACGATGATCATGTCGTACCATAATTTCAAGATGACGCCCGACGCGGCGACGCTCGACAGCAAGTTTGCCGCCGCCGAGAAGTTCGGCGCCGATGTCGCCAAGGTCGCCGTGATGCCGCAGAACGAGCAGGACGTGCTGGCCTTGTTGGCGGCGACCGATCGCGCGCGTCAGGCGATCAACATTCCGCTGATCAGCATGTCGATGGGCGGCGTCGGTTCGCTGTCGCGCATCATGGGTTGGGTCTATGGCTCGGCGGCGACCTTCGCGGTCGGCAAGAGCAGTTCGGCGCCGGGGCAGATCGCCATCGAGGATTTGCGCGCGGTGCTCGCCGTCGTGCGCAAGGCGGTTCTCGGCGCGTGATCAGCGCCGATCGTCGCTAGGGTTTGCCAAGCGCGAGCTTGGCGAACGGATCGCCGGTTAGAATAGGCACCAACGCTCAACCTGCGCGTGCCTTGGTGTTGCGATCCTTGAAAATTTTCTCCCGACCCGGTCGGCACCGTCGTCTGATTTTCGCGCTGAGCAGCGCCGCGGGCTTGCTGTTGCCGCTGCCTGCCGGCGCGGTGACGCGCCTGGAGGCGCCGGAATCGGTGCGTGAGCTGCTGCTCAAGCATTTGCCGCTGGCCGAGTCGCCTGACGCTTCGGCCGAAGCTTTGTCTGGGCAACAGCCCGACGCGACGGCGCGTGCGGCGCTCGAACGCCGGCTGCGCAAGGCGGCTGGCGAACTGCTGGCGACCGAAGGCTATTTTTCGCCGCAGCTTACGTTGCGCGACGGCGAAGCGAAGGACGGCGCTCTGCTGTTGCAGGTCGATCCCGGGCCGCGGGCGAAAATCGGTAGCGTGCACATCGAACTGCGCGGTGCGCTTGACGCCGGTCGCCGCCAGCAGCTGATCGACGGCTGGGCGCTGCCAAGCGGCGCGGGCTTTCGCCAGAGCGCGTGGGATGACGCCAAGCAGGGCCTGCTGCGCGAACTGCTCGGCGTCGATCATGCTGGCGCGCGATTGCTCTCGAGCCAGGCCGACGTCGAGGTCGACGCAGCGCGCGTTAACCTCGATCTGGTCTATGACGCCGGGCCGCGCTACCGCTACGGCGAGCTGACCATCACCGGCCTGGCGCGCTACTCCCCGTCGCTGGTCGAGCGCTTTGCTGAAAAGCTGCGTCCTGGCGCGCCCTATCGGCAGGACGACCTGCTTGCCGTGCAGAGCGCGCTGCAGAACACACCTTATTTTTCGTCGGTGAGCGTCGAGCTGGCTCCAGGCGCGACTTCTGTCGATGACCCGGCCGTCAGCGAAGAGACGGCGCCGGTGCTGATCGGCCTGCGCGAGCGCGCGCCGTTTCGCGTCGCGTTCGGCGCTGGCGTCAGCTCCAATACCGGCGCGCGCGTCGAAGCCAATTTCCGCAACAGCGATTTTCTTAATCGGGCATGGGAGCTCAATACCGGCGTGCGCATCGAGCAGCTGCGTCAGAGCGCCTACGCTGACGTTTTCCTGCCGCCCGATCGCAAGCAGCGGCGCGACAGTTTCGGCGTGCTGGTCGATCAATCCGACATTCAGGGGCTGGTCATCGAACAGGTCGCTTTTGCCGTGTCGCGGCTGGAGACCGTCGGCGCTTTCGAGCGTCGCCTGGGATTGAGTTGGCAGAACGAGAAGCAGACTCCCGAGGGCGCTCAGTCGACGACCAACCAGGCGCTGACGGCGACGGTCGGCTGGCTCTGGCGGCACGCTGACGATCCGCTCGATCCGGCCGAAGGCATCGTCGCGCAGCTGCAGCTGGGCGCCGCGGCGAAGGCCTTGCTCTCCGACCAGAATTTCCTGCGCTCGTATTTTCGTTACAGCCAGGGTGTCGCGCTCGGCAAGGACGATGGTCTGCTGCTGCGCGGCGAAGTCGGCGCGACGCTCGCGCCGTCGCGCGACGGGATCCCGCAGGACAGCCTGTTCCGCGCCGGCGGCAGCAACTCGGTGCGCGGCTACGCCTACCAGAGCCTCGGCGTCCAGCAAGGCTCGGCGACGCTCGGCGGGCGCTACCTGCTGACGCTAAGCGCCGAATACACGCACTGGATCGACGCCCACTGGGGCGTTGCCACCTTCGTCGATGCGGGCAACGCCGCCGACGATCGTGAGGTGCTCAATCTGGCGATCGGTTATGGTTTGGGGGCGCGCTGGAAGAGCCCGGCCGGTCCGCTGGCGATCGATCTGGCGTGGGGGCAGCGCGACGAGCAGCTGCGCGTTCATTTTTCACTCGCCGTGCCTTTCTGATGATGAACATGCCGATCCCCCCTCGGTCGCTCGCTCGCCGCCGTTGGGCCGCCCGGGCGCTGATCGTGCTCGCCGTGGGGTTGATGGGTGGCGGCGCGTGGCTGGCGGGCAGCGAGAGCGGCTTTCGCTTGCTCTGTGCCGCGCTGGCGCGCTCAAGCGGCGAGCGACTGCAGATCGACGACGCCGGCGGCTACCTGCTCGGCGGCTGGCACGCGAAGTCGGTGCGCTGGCGCGATGCGCAGCAGGACTTCGAGCTTACGCAACTGGCGCTCGCCTGGACGCCCGGCGAACTGTTGCACGGCCGCCTGACGCTCGCTCGCGTCGATGCCGCGAGCCTGCGCATCGGCTTGTCGCCGGGCAGCGTGCCGCTGCCGGAGAGTTTGCAACTGCCGCTGCCGCTTTCCGTCGCGCAGCTGCAGATCGGCCAGCTGATGGTCGGCGCCAGCGGCGCTGCGCTGCTGCTCGCCGAAAACATCGACGCTTCGCTCTCCAGCGATGGGCGAACGCACCACGTCGAACGGCTGCAGGCGCGCGTCGGGCTGCTGACGCTCTCGGCCGAAGCGACGCTCGCCGCGCAGCGGCCGTTCGCGCTCTCGGTCAAGGCGCAGCTCTCGGGCAGCGCCGCCGGCCAGCCGTTCGTTCTTGAACTCTCGGGCAGCGGTCCGCTCGATCGTCTGCCGGTCGACGGCGTGGTCAGCGCCGGGGGAGCGGCGAGCGGCGAACTGCAGGCGCTGCTTACGCCTTTTGCCGCGCAGCCGCTTGCGTCGCTGCGCGCGCGCTTGAACGGCATCGATCCAGCGCAGCTCTTCGCCGGCGCGCCGCAGGCACAGCTCGACATCGACGCGCAGCTTAAGCCGGCAGGCGAACGCGACGGAACGCTCGGCGGCCGGCTGCGCGTTACCAACCGGCAAAGCGGCGCGCTCGACCGCCAGCGGCTGCCGGTCGACGCGCTGCAAGCGCAGCTCGCCTGGCGCGACGACGGGCTCGACCTTTCAGCGATCGACGTCGCGCTGGCTGGCGGCGGCGTGCTCAAGGGGAGGGGGCGACTGGCGGGCGCGCAACTCGAGCTCGACCTGACGGCGCAGCGCGTCGATGCGCGCGCGCTGCACGGCCGGCTGCTGCCGACGCGGCTTGCGGGTCCGCTGCACGCAACGCTGGGCGGCGATCGGAAGCGACTTGAAGTCGATTGGCGCGACGCGCGCTATGCGCTGCGCGCGAGCGCCAGCTTGACTCCGCAGACGATCGAAGTAGAGCGCCTGCAACTTTACTCAGGTGAGGCCAGCCTTGATGCGCAGGGAGAGCTGGCGCTCACTGGCGAGGCGCATTTCGCGGTGCGGGGGCGGTTGAGAAAATTCGATGCGGCGCGCTTTGTGGCGTCGGCCAAGCTGCCGCGCAGCGTGCTCAACGCGACTTTCGAGGCGAGCGGCGCGCTGCATCCGGCGCTCGAGCTCGGCCTACGCTTCGACTTGCAAGACAGCCGCCTGGGGTCTCGGCCGCTCTCCGGCAAGGGCCGTGTCGACCTCTCCGGCAGCCGCTTGCGCCAGGTTGACATCGATCTGGACGCGGCCGGCAATCGCCTGCGCGCCCAGGGCGCTTTCGGCCGCGCGGGCGACGCGCTGCAGCTCACGCTGGCCGCGCCCAAGCTTGAGACGCTCGGTTGGCCGGCACTGTCGGGAGACGCGAGCGCGACGCTGGTGGTCGGCGGCAGCATCGCCATGCCGCAGTTCTCCGGTCAATTGCAGGCGGCGCGGCTGCAGTTGGGCGCCTGGCTCGACGTCCGCGAACTGTCGGCGGTCGCGCAGCTGGCTGACGGCGTGCGGGGCGCATTGTCCGGGCAGCTGCGCTGCGCTGCGTGTGCGCTGCCGGCCGCCGGAATTCCGGCGCTGACGCTTGCGGCCTCCGCTACCGGCCAACGCCGCGAGCATCAAGTCGAGCTTCGCGTCGGCCTGCCGGCAGCGGGAAAACTGCGCCGCGAACTGCAACTATCGTTCGCCGGCGGGCTGTCGACCGAGAGCGTACGCACGACCGCGCGCCAGCGCGGTCCGGCGCTGCTCTGGCGCGGCATGCTCAGCGCGCTGCGCCTGACGCGCCGTGCAGCGGACAATGCGCCGACGCCGATCGTCGAACTGACGGCGCCGGCTGCATTGCAGTTCGGCGCGACATCGCTCTCCTTCGGTCCGGCGACGATCGGCGGGCCGCTCGCTACTCTGAGCATCGATCGGCTCTCGCTTGAGCAGGGGCGCTGGCAGAGTGCCGGCCGCTTGCAGCACTTTCGCGCGCAGCAGCTGTTGATCGAATTTCCCGAGCTGGTCGCCTGGCGCGCAGCACTCGCTACCGTCAATCCGCAGCCGTTGATGCTCGCTGGGCAGTGGGATCTGGCGCTCACTGAGCAGTCGGTCGGGCAGCTCGCGCTGTGGCGCGAGAGCGGCGATTTGCAGCTCGCCGCGCTGCCGCTCGGTATCAGCGAAGCGCGCTTGCAGGCGAGCTTCGCGGCCGGGCGTTTGAGCGCCAGCGTGCAACTACGCGGCGCTCGGCTCGGCGCAATCAGCGCCGAGCTCACGGCCGCTGGCGGCCGGGCGGTCAAAGGCGCGTCGGGCTCGGCGCCGCTGATCGACGCGCAAGCGCCGTGGCAGGGGCGCTTGCAGGCCGATGTGCCCGATCTCGCTTGGCTCGGCGCCTGGCTCGGCGAGGGCTGGCAGGTCGGCGGCCGACTGCACGGCGAGATGGCTTTGGCCGGGAGCGCGGCGCGACCACAGTTCTCCGGGCAGTGGCGCGGCGACGACCTGGCGCTACGTGCGCTCGATCTGGGAATGCGCCTTGAGCGCGGCGAGGCGCTGCTCGAGATCAACAACGATCGCCTGCTGCTGCGTCGCCTTTTCTTTGCCAGCGAGCTTGCGCCGTTGCCGCGTGCGCTGCGCCTCGATTCGCGCCTCGACGCCGCGGCGCTGACGGCAACGCCGGGACGGATCACCGCCAGCGGCGAACTGGCGCTCGCCGGGGCGAGCGGCGCGGCGCGGCTCGGCGTGCAGCTTGACCGGCTCGGCGTCGTGCAGCGGCCCGACCAGTGGGTTGCGGTTTCCGGCGACGGCGAGTTGCGATTGCGCGAGCAGACGCTCGAGGTCGGCGGCAAACTCGCCGTCGACGCCGGCTTCTGGTCGCTCGCTCCGGCCGGCCGGCCGAGCCTGTCGGACGACGTGGTGCTGCACCGCGCCAACGCGGCGCCGACCGGCAGCCGTGCGCAGCGTGCGCTCAAGCTCGACCTCGCGCTGGCGCTCGGGCGCCGCTTCCATTTTCGCGGTGCAGGCGTCGACGCCCGGCTGGCCGGCGAGCTGCGCATCCGTTCGGACGACGCCGGCCTGCCGCGCGCCAGCGGTTCCATCAGCACGCTCGATGGGCGTTTTGACGCGTACGGACAGCAGCTCGAGATCGAGCGCGGAATCGTCAATTTCCAGGGGCCGATCGACAACCCCGGACTCAATCTGCTGGCCGTGCGCAAGAATCTGCCGGTCGAAGCTGGTGTCGAGGTCAGTGGAACGGCGCTGCGCCCGCAGATTCGGCTGGTTTCGACGCCGACCGTTCCGGACGCCGAAAAGCTATCGTGGCTGGTGCTCGGCCATCCGCCCGAGCAGGGCAGCGGTGGCGACAGCGGCGTGTTGCTGGCCGCAGCGCAGACGCTGTTCGGCGGTCAGGACGGCGGCGTGCTGGGTCAGTTGAAGCATGCTCTGGGGGTCGAATTCGGCGTCAGCAGCGGCCAGCTCGGCGGCAGCGCCAACGTGCCGACCAGCCGCGTCGCAAGTTCGACGGGCTTTGGCAGCAGCCAGACGGTCAACGGCCAGATCGTCAGCGTCGGCAAGCGCCTGTCGTCGAACGCGCTCTTGAGCTACGAGCAGTCGCTGGGCACCACCGAGAGCATCGTCAAGCTGACGGTCGACCTCAACCGCCAGTTTTCGATAGTCGGCCGCGCCGGATCGGAGAGCGCGCTCGATTTCTTCTGGCAGCACAGCTTCGGACGCTAGGGACCCGTGGCCTTTGCTCAAGCTCAGTCAGGTGCGGCGCAGACGCGGTTGCGTCCGTTGCGCTTGGCCTGGTAGAGCGCCTGATCGGCGCGTTGCACCAGGTCGTCGGCGGGCTGTTGCGGTGACGGAATCCGCACGGCGACACCAATGCTGACGGTGACGATGGCCGCTGGTGTTCCGGCGTGCGCGATGGCCAGCGAGCGGATCGCCTGCTGGATGTGGCGCGCGCGTTCCAGCACATCGGGCAGCTTCGCTCCCGGCAACATCACGACGAATTCCTCACCGCCATAGCGCGCCACCAGATCCCCCGCCCGTCGTCCCGTCTCCCCCAGCGCCTTGCCGAGCGCGCGCAGACAGTCGTCGCCGGCCAGGTGGCCGTAACGGTCGTTGAAATGCTTGAAGCGGTCGACGTCGATCACCAGCAGCGCCAGCGAGCTGCCGGTACGCTGCGCGCGCTTCCATTCCTGCGCCAGCCCGGTATCGAAGCTGCGCCGGTTGGCGATGCCGGTCAAACCGTCGGTGTTGCTTAGCGCTTCGAGTTTGTCGTTGGCGGCCAGGAGCGCCTGGGTTCGCTGGTCGACCAATGCTTCGAGTTCGCGATGGCGTTCGCGCAGGCCGTCAATCGGGTAGACTTCGCCGGCACGAACCAGGTAGTAGGGGATTGAGATGCCGCTGTGTACGATCTTCCAGTCCGTGCCTTCTTGCCGGAAGACTAACACCAGCCGCGCGCTTTCACGCGACAGGATGTGCTCCGGGATCGGCAGGTGGATGTGGAAAAAAGCCGTGACGACGACCACCTCAGCGCATAGATCCTGCAGCGAGAGATCGAGCATCTCGATGCGCAACTGGCCGTTCACCTGCGCAAAGTCCTGGCGAGTGATCTTTATCCATTCGTCGCGGTCCTTGACGAGGAAGTCGCCGCCGCCGGTGTAGCCGCTGAAATTTTCGCTGAAGCGTGACGTCAGTCGATCATCACGCGCGGCGTAAAGCGCGATGTAGTCGTCGAACAGCGCTCGGATCTGCTTGTGGCGTTCCGTTGGCATGTGTTGGCACTCGTGGTGACTTGTTTCATTTCGCGACGATGACGATCAGGCGCCTTGGGTTGCCGGAGCGGGGCGCGAACGCTGACGCTACGGCGCGCTGCGCTGGTGCGCCCAGAGTACGTCGCCGCGACCGCCGGCGACGTTGAGCGTGCGACCGAGGACAAAGAGCAGGTCGGACAGGCGATTGAGGTATTTGAGAACGAATTCGGCGACGGGTTCGTGGTTCGACAGGTGCACCACGCGCCGCTCGGCGCGTCGGCAGACCGTTCGCGCGAGGTGGGCGAGCGCTGCCGCCATTGTTCCGCCGGGCAGAATAAATTCCTTGAGTGGGGTGAGTTCGTCGTTGAAGCGGGTGACGAGTTCTTCCAGGCGAAGGATGTGCGCCTCGCTGATGATGTGGTGTCCGGGGATGCACACTTCGCCGCCGAGATCGAAAAGATCGTGCTGAACGCCGAGCAGCGCGTCGCGGATCGCCGGCGGCAGTTCGCTGGCGAGCAGCACGCCGATACTCGAGTTGAGCTCGTCGACTTCGCCGATGGCATCGATGCGCAGGCAGTCCTTGGCGACTCTTGAGCCGTCGCCCAGGCCGGTCGTTCCTGCGTCGCCGGTGCGCGTGACAATTTTTGACAGACGGTTGCCCATGACTGGTTTCCTTTAGCGGTGTGGACCTTGGCTTACGATTATATCGGAAGACTTCGGCGGCTTTCCGGCAACCGGATCAAGAACTGCGTCATACATGATATTCTGGTCGCCCCGCCGGATAGGTTGAAGCGAATGCCAATCAGGATTGATGCCTGTGTCGCCCAGCATCAGGGTGATCGCCTGGAGCAGCAGGATCGTGTCGCCCTTTTCCCGCACCCGCGCGGCGGTGGCGTCGCTCTGGCGGTCGTCGCCGATGGGATGGGCGGTCACGCTGGCGGTGCGCTTGCCGCGCAGCAGGTGATTCACACCGCGCGCAACAATCTCGAACAGTTTTCGGCGCGCAGCGAGTCGCCGCGATCATTGCTTGAGGCGAGCCTCGACGAGGCGCACTTGCTGATCAAGGCGTCGCGCTTCATGAACGAAAAGGATCCGCACAGTACTGCAGTGACGTTGATCGTCCAGCCGGGACAGGCGAACTGGGCGCACTGCGGCGACAGCCGGCTCTATCGCTTTCGTGGTGGTCAGCCCTTGTTTCGCACCACCGACCATTCGTACGTCGAGCAACTGGTGGCCAAAGGAAAAATCACGCCGGAGCAGGCGCTGGTTCATCCCAACCGCAATATTCTGATGACCTCGCTGGGCGGCAACGAAGCGCCGCAGATCGATCTTGGCGAGGCGTACGATCTGCAAGCCGGAGATTCATTCCTGTTGTGCTCGGACGGTCTCTGGAATTACTTCGACGATGCCGAACTGGCCGGCGTGATCGCGGTCAATTCGGCGCGCCAAGCTTGCGAACTGCTGATCGGTCGGGCGCGCACGCGCGCCGTCGGCGACGGCGACAATATTTCGCTGGCGATCCTCAAGCTGGTCGCCGCGTCGCACCAGCCTTAGGGGGGGCTACTTGCGACCGAGTCCGCCGAGCAGTGCCGCGACTAGGCGCCGCGGCTTGTGCGGGTGTTCCATGCGCGCCACGACCTCGGCCGATTCGGTGTCGGCGGGGGCTGCCAGCGGCTGCGGCACAGCGCTTTCGTAAGGCTTGTCGAAATCGAATCCGTCGGCAGCGATGTGGCTCTTGCGCCGCGCATGCTGGAGACTGCTCGATGACCGTTCCGATCGTTCCGAGCGCTCGGGGCGGTCGGCATGCTCGCGGCGCGGCCGCGCCGCGGGCGCCACCGAGGCCGACGGTTCGGGCGGCCGGCGGTGATGGACGCGGCGGCCGGTGGGCGGGTACTCGTAGTCGTATTCGGGATCGAAACCGGGAATGATGACCTGTTCGACCTGGATCTTGATCAGCTTTTCGATATCGACCAGGTACTGGACTTCGTGCGCCGAAACCAGCGAGATCGCGGTGCCGTGCTTGCCGGCCCGGCCGGTGCGGCCGATGCGGTGGATGTAGTCTTCGGGCGTGTGCGGCAGCTCGAAATTGATGACGTGCGGCAGATCGTCGATGTCGAGTCCGCGCGCCGCGACGTCGGTGGCGACCAGCACCAGCGCCGTGCCATCCTTGAACGCTTCGAGCGCTTTCAAGCGGTCGAGCTGGCTCTTGTCGCCGTGGATCGAATCAGCGGCGATTCCGGCGCGCTGCAGTTCGCGCGCGAGCTTGTTGGTTTCCAGCTTGGTGCGAGTGAATACCAGCACCTGATTGAATTCGGACGACTTGAGCAGCTTGACCAGCAGCGCGCGCTTGGCGTCGGCGGCGACCGGGTGTACGCGGTGGGTGATCGTTTCGGAGACGGTGTTGCGCTTGGCGACTTCGATCAGTACTGGCGCTTGCAGCATGCGGTCGGCGAGCTTCTTGATCTCTTCCGAGAAGGTCGCCGAAAAGAGCAGGCTCTGCCGTTGTTTGGGCAGCAGGTTGATGATTCGCGTGACGTCGGGGACGAAACCCATGTCGAGCATGCGGTCGGCTTCGTCGAGCACCAGCGCTTGCACGCTGCCGAAGTTGAGGCACTTTTGTTCGACCAGATCGAGCAGGCGGCCGGGCGTGGCAACCAGGATTTCGACGCCGAGGCGGATTTCGGCGATCTGCGGTTTGATATCGACGCCGCCGTAGGTGCACAGGCAGCGCATCGGCGTGTATTTGCTGTAGGTCTTGACCGACTCGTAGACTTGGATCGCCAGTTCGCGGGTCGGCGCCAGCATCAGGATGCGTACCGGGTGACGCGCCGGCGACGGGCTCGGGCTGGCAAAGGGCAGGATTCGCTGAAGTAGCGGCAGCGTGAACGCTGCGGTTTTGCCGGTACCGGTCTGGGCGCCGCCCATCAGGTCCTTGCCTGAGAGAACGATAGGAATAGCCTGCGCCTGAATCGGCGTCGGATCCGTGTAACCCTGTTCGGAAATGGCTCGTAACAGCTCGGGCGCGAGGCCGAGTTCGTCAAAACGCATCGGCAGCGCCTGTAATCAAATGTGGAAT
>Ga0316604_10000272_pt1 | contig 73046 bp, 45 predicted proteins | sample OWC_soil_day20_C_FD_207650 | JGI IMG/M metagenome (GOLD analysis project Ga0316604, IMG submission 207650) | Wetland soil microbial communities from Old Woman Creek delta, Ohio, United States - OWC_soil_day20_CT | ecosystem: Environmental > Terrestrial > Soil > Wetlands | place: USA: Ohio... | reverse complement strand
TCTACCAGGTAAGATTTAGTGACGCTGTGAATGTAAGGGGTACTCCACATATTGCTTTTACTATCGGTAACAGTACAGTATATGCTGATTATCTTATTGGTACAGGTACTACCATATTGTCCTTCACATATTTGGTGAAAGATGGCGATCAGGATCTGGATGGTATTGCAACAGGGGTATTAAGCGGTGGTAGTATTAAAGATGGTTTTGATAATGATGCGGTACTGACTTTCACAGCGCCTTCTACGACTGGTGTGTTAGTAAATACGATCCCACCAGTTATTTCACAGGTGAGTGTGCCCGCGAATGGTTATTATCATGCTGGTCAGACACTTGATTTCTCCGTTCAGTTTAACTTCGTGGTGGATGTAATAGGTACGCCGGTATTGCCGGTTACAATTGGTGGTACAACCGTGAATGCTGCTTACACTGGCGGAACAGGTACAAACACTTTGTCATTCAGCTATACTGTTCAGGATGGGGAAAATGACCTGGATGGTATTTCATTATCTGCGCTTACAGGTACCATTCAGGATTTGTATACTAACAATGCTGATCTTACTCTTCATAATGCAGGTAGCACTGCCGGGGTGTATGTTTATACCGTACATCCAACAGTAACACTGTCAACCACAGCATCATTAGTAAAAGAAGCATACACTGTTACTGCTGTTTTTAGTGAAGCAGTAACAGGTCTGGCTGCTGCTGACTTTAATGTAGTGAATGGTACTGCAGGTGCGTTGACCACAACTGATAATATTACTTATACACTGACAATCACACCATCCTCTGATGGCAATGTAACAGTAAGCCTGCCTGTTGATGCCGCAGTGAATAAGGGAGATAATGGCAATACTGCCTCAAACACCCTGACTACATTTGCAGATCTGACAGCACCTGCTGTAACAAATGTGACTGTACCAGCGAATGGCTATTATAAATCAGGTAGTATATTAAACTTCATCGTCACCTTCGGGGAAACGGTGAATGTAACAGGTACACCACATATTGCTATTACAATGGGTAGCAGTACAGTATATGCTGATTATGTCAGTGGTACAGGTACTTCTGAATTAACATTCTCTTATACAGTTGTAAATGGCGATCAGGATCTGGATGGAATAGCGATAGGTGTATTAAACGGTGGTAGTATAAAAGATGCCGCTGGTAATGATGGTATACTTACTTTGAATGCACCTTCTACGGCTGGTGTATTAATAAATACGATAGCACCAGTAATCACGCAGGTGAGTGTACCGGCTAATGGTTATTACCACGCTACACAAACACTTGATTTCTCCGTTCAGTTCAGCTCAGTAGTGAATGTGACGGGAAGCCCGGTATTACCGGTTACGATCGGTAGCACTACAGTGAGTGCTGCTTACACAAGTGGTACGGGCACCAACACCCTTAGCTTCACCTACACCGTTCAGGATGGAGAAAATGATCTGGATGGTATTTCATTATCTGCGCTTACAGGCACTATTCAGGATGTGTTTACTAACAATGCAGACCTTACGTTGAATAATGCAGGTAGTACGACAGGTGTATATGTTTATACAGTGCATCCGACCGTGACATTATCAGCCACCGTTACAAACGTCAATGCGCCTTTTACTGCGACTGCTACCTTTAGCGAAGCTGTAACAGGTCTTACAACCGCCGGCTTTACCGTTATCAACGGTACTGCCAGCAACCTGCAAACAAGCGATAACATCACTTATACATTAACCATCACGCCATCCGCAGATGGTAATGTAACAGTGACCCTGCCTGCAGATGTAGTAATGAACAAAGGATCAAATGGTAATACTGCTTCTAATACCATCTCTGTATTATCAGATATTACTGCTCCTGTCATCACCACCGGTCAGATATTCAGTATAGACGAATACAGTGCCGCAGGCACCACCGTGGGTACGATCAACGCTGTTGAAACAACAGGTACGCTGCAAAACTGGACCATTACCAGTGATCCCTCCGGTGCCTTTGCCATCAATGCTGCTACCGGAGTACTCTCTGTAAAAGATGAAGCTGCATTGAATGCCAACAACAATACAACCGTCACCCTGACCCTAACAGTGAGTGATGGTATGAATGTGAGCAATGCTGCCACAGTAGGCGTAACAGTGGTATACGTACCATTACCGCCTACAGACATCAGCCTGGATAACCAGATCATTGTTGAAAACACACCTGTGGGAACACTCGTAGGTCACCTATCTGGTGTAACAGCGGAACCAGATCCTGTATATACTTATACCTTAGTTGCAGGCGGCGCTGACAATGCATTCTTCTCGATTTCAGGAAACCAGCTGTTGACCAACGCCATACTGGATTATGCTGTGAGGAACACTTACAATGTCAGCATACGTGCCACACTGGCAAATGGTTTATACACTGAAAGATCCTTTACCATTCAGGTAGGTCAGGTAAACCAGGCACCGACACTGGACGTTATTGCTGATCAGGAAGTATGTGATATCACAACTGTACAGACAGTTCAGACAACCGGCGCTTCTGCTGTAGAAGACGGACAAACCCTGAGCTACACCGTAAGCGCTGACCAACCATTCTTTACTTCTCTGGCAATAAATGCAAATGGTCTGATTATATACCACCTGCAACCAAACATCAGCGGTACAGTCAATGTAACCGTAACAGTGAAGGATAATGGTGGTACTGTCTATGGTGGTGTAGATACGCTGGTCAGCACATTTGCCATCAAGGTAAATGCATTGCCAACAGTCATCATCACAGCCGATCAGGATACCGTGATCTCCAGAGGAACAGCCATGAATCTCACTGCTACTGGCGGTGTCAGTTATGAATGGTCAAATGCCGGCGGTGTTGTAGACGGTCAGCAAACAGCAACCCTGCAAATCAAGCCTGTAGAGAACACTGTATACACAGTGACCGTAACTGATAATAATGGTTGTATCAATGAAGGAGCGGTGACGATCACAGTAGTGAATGAATTTAAAATAGATGCGATCAACCTGCTTACGCCAAATGGCGATGGCAAGAATGATAAATGGATCATTAATGACCTGAGCCGTTATCCAAACAATGACCTGACTATCTATGACCGTACCGGTCGTGTTGTATATCATCAAAAGAATTACAGCAATGAATGGAATGGTACTTACAATGGTAGTCCGCTGGCAGAAGGCACTTATTATTATATCCTGAAAGCAGACGGTTATAACACACCTGCTAAAGGCTTTATTACAATCATCAGGGACCAGCATTGATCCCATTAACAATTAGGTGATGAGCTTACAAAAGTATATATGCTTATTCTTACTTGGAGGTCTATGCATGGCCAATGAAAGTAAGGCACAGTCCTTAGGGAATTCTCAATCATTGCTGGAACCCTCCGGCACACAATATTTCCAGAACCAGTACCTGGCCAACCCGGCCATGGCTGGTCTGGAACAAGGCATGCGCCTCAATGCTGCCTATCGTCGTCAGTTGGGCGGTATGCCCGGTGCCCCGGTCACAGCCTTTGCCTCCGGCGATTGGCAGGTGAATAGCAGGGTAGGGGTAGGTGCACAGGTGATGAGCGATAAAGCTGGATTGATAGATCGTACCCGTGTTGCGATGACGTATGCCTATCGTATCCCATTAGGGTTAGAGGAGCAGCAGTTGCATTTTGGTTTATCTGCTGTGTGGAATGTACAACGTCTGGATGTAAAGGCAGTGAACGGTGATTCAAATGACCCTTCCATTAGTGGATTTAATCGCAGGGATAACTATTTTGAAGCGGAGTTTGGAATGGGATATACGGATAAGCACCTGAATGTACAAGCGGCATTACCGAATGTACGTAACCTGTTTACAGGTAATAACCTGGGTGCCGACGGCGGTGGCCTCTTCTTTACGGCGGTGTCTTATAAGTTCGTGCCAGAGAGTGATGAGGTTACATCTATTGAACCAAAACTGGTGTATAGAGGCGTGAAGGGATATGATAATATCCTGGATGCAGGATTGAATGTCAGTTTCCTGAATAATGTAGCGAATATAATGGCGATGTATCATTCATCCAAAAGTGTGACGGCGGGAATAGGGGTAAAAGCGTGGCAAATGGTGTCGGTACAGGCAATGTATACAACGCAGACGGGAGGGATAAAGACTTATGTAGATGGCGCCTTTGAGATAGGCGCAACGATACAGCTCTTTAAGTAACTATAAAGCCGGTTCCGAAAGGAACCGGCTTTTCAATAAAAAGGGGTTAAGCATCCATATCCTATAGTTCTTTATTGATCAGTATTTTCTTTGTATGTATTTCACCATCGTTATCTGTCAATTTCAAAATAAACATGCCCCTCAGTGCTACTGGAATATTAATACGATATTCATCTCCTTTGGTAAATAATTTCTGATATAACAATTGTCCCTCCAAATTCGTAAGCGTAGCAGCCCGAACAACTTTATCAGTATAATTACCCATTTTATGTTTTAGATCAAAATACAATACATCACTTACCGGGTTTGGATAAGCTGATACTTCAATCATGTCTGCTTCCTGCTGGTAAGATTGAATAGTATTCGTCACCTTATTGGTACTAACCGATTTATATTGATCAAATTGTATAGCAGCGAAGTTATTTAATTTTGTTCCTGGCATGATATCTTTTGCCGGCGATATATTAAAGGTTATAAATCCTTTGCTTGCATCGGCATTGGAAACGGAGTCTGTAAGATAAATATCAGCATAGTAGAATGTTATTCTATTGCCTGAAATAGTAAGGCTCACACCCGGATGACTGCAGGAAACAATTTTTAAAGTGGAGAGATCAAGCCCCTCTGGCAGATCGTCTGTAATCGTTACTTCTGAAGCAGGATGATTACCTATATTTTGAAAATGTATTGTATAGGTTAAAATATCAGTTGCCATGATAAAACCTTCCTGTCCATACCCGGTAGGGGAAACCTGCATTTCGTTAGGGTCAATAGCTCCTACCACGGTATAAGTTTGTTTAAACTGGTTATTTGAATAATCGCAGTCACTGATCACAGACGGGACCCAGGAAGTAAAAGAAATCGTATCTCCTATATTCACAGCAGTACTGACAGAAGTATAGAACGTTAGCATCCTGTCTTCAAAAGCCTCCAGGTTATTCATTTGCCAGCTCAAAACCGTGTACTTGATACCGTTTTCAATGATGGTTTCTGTACCTGAAAGGGCAGTAGATGGTTGCGAAATGCTTATGGTTGCGGGCATTTTCAATTTTACTGTAAGGGAGGCAATGGGATACCTTCCCTTATTGGAGAGAAGCCATGTAAATTGATTGTTGGAATAACCTTTACGCAGGGCTGTACTGCCGAACATTACCTGGGCGTCTCCGTTGTTGCAGGCAGGTATGATGGGCAACCAGACTGTATCTGGTATTAATCCATTAGTAATCCTGACATTAGCTTTGCTGCAAACAGGAATGAAATCTTTTCCTGGTTGTGGGGTGATCGTATAATTGCCGGCATTTAACCTTGTTGTAAAATAGCCATCATTATCCGCATACAGGCATGATTTATTACCATTAATATTGACCCTTGCTCCTGGAATTAATTGTTCACCCGGGTCATGTTTACAATTGTTGTTGACATCGTTGAACAGCGCCCCGGTGATTTTTGTGGATTGCGGTTCTGTGATTGACAGAATTTGCCGGGTTGAAATACCAGCTATATATTGAATGATACTACCAGGCCATTTAATAATCACTGAATCAACGATCGACGCCTTTCCAAGCCCGAAATGCTGTATATAACTGTTTTGGCCACCGAATCCGGATTGTGAATTTATTTCTCTCAATTGCCAGCGGCCATTGCATTTTACAAGAATATCTGCACCTATGGCCGATTTGTTCGATACAGTTCCTGTAAGATGTATTTCCAGCCAGGAATTACCATTTCCGTTATTGATGAAAAAGCCATTGGGTTGACCGCCACGGGTGCTGACAAAAAGATCCAGGTCACCATCATTATCAAAATCACTCCAGGATGTTCCCATTGCATAGCCAAAATTGAAGGCAGGCAACTCATCATTCTTTCTTGTAAAGTTACCATTGCCGTCATTCAGGTAAAGAAATGAGCCATTGGTATCGTTGGTTACATACAGGTCCAGGTCTCCGTCATTATCAATATCCGCAAATCCACATCCGTGTGAGGCACCTTTGTCTTCCACCACGGGTCCATGAGTGATCTTTGAAAATCCTCCCTGGCCATTATTAATATACAGGAAGTTGCCTTTTGCATTGGAATTGGTGACAAAGAGGTCCAGGTCTCCGTCATTGTCAATATCGCCCCAGCAGCTACCCACAGATTGTCCTTTGTCTTTAGTGATTATATTGTCAACGCTGGTAAATCTGCCATTCCCTTCATTATGAAAAAGGGAATTACTGAATCCGTTCCCATTTGGAACAAAAAGATCCGGGTAGCCATCTCCATCATAATCTGCCCAGGAGGGCCCTATGGATTGACTTGCCTGGAGTGGAATGATATCATCTAATTCTTTCTCGTAGCCACCTGACCTGTTGCTGCGATATAGCTCATTGTACCTTGTAGGGAAATAGTTACAAAGGAACAGGTCTGCCTTACCGTCTTTATCAAAATCTGAAAATGCAGCACCATGATAGTAGGAAACATTTTTTACAAAAGGCAGTGAGGTGTTTTTTGTAAGTGTTCCATTATTGTTGGTGTAAAAGGTATTTGCCTTTCTTGTATTATTTACGACTAACAGATCCGGGTCACCATCATTATCGGTATCCGCCCAGGAACTTGTGATAGAAATCGCTGTGTCCTGCAGGAAAGTATTGGCTGTGTGTTTGGTAAACCCACCTTTTTTATCATTGATATAAAGTTTAACAGGGACATTGCTTCTCCTGTCCGGTACAAAAAGATCGTCATATCCATCATTGTTAAAATCAATCCAGCTGGCTGTCCAGGAATCACTTGAATCTTTGGTAACGATGTTATCATTGTAATTGTTGAAAATTAGTTTTGATGTATTGAGCGGATTTAGCTTGACAACCTCTGTAGAAGAACATTGTTGCAACTGCCCGTCCACCAGTCCCGTAACAACCGTTTCAACAGTAGTGTTAATCTCTTTTTTAATAGGTGTATTTGTATTATCATTCGCAATGGCAATAACGACAGTCTCTACTTTATATTGATTACCAGAATTTAGTCCGGGAACGTTTTTAAAATCGGCAGTAGTTTTATCTTTTGTTGTATTAATTGCACCGGCCAGCGTTGGACATGATGGACCTGAAAATGTAGCGTTCAATATTTTCAGACCATCCTCTGCAATTACTTGTATTGCGGTGTTGGTAACATAACTTCCTGCATTGATATAGGTTGTGACCTTAACCGTATCGGCAGGAATGGCATCTGATGCTGAAATGATGGAATTCTCAGTAAAACTTTGCACAAGTGGTGAGCCGGTATAGCACATCCAGTTATCATTATAATTCGTGTTCATCACTGAAATGGGGTTATTACTTTCTATCAGCAGATAAGGTCTTTCAGGGCCTGATAAAGTGCCGGTACCGTTATAGATATTTTTCCATTCAGTCAGCGTAAGTGCGCAATCTGCATACCGGCCTGCGGCAATATTAAATGTTTTGCTATATTTTTTGCCGCTCGAATAGGCGTCCTTTACAGTTACACTGGCGCCCGTTCTGGAAAACAGGTAGATATGTGTCATTGCCTGACCAAAAGCTTTACCGGTAAAAGGATCAACGACATTGTTCTCACTTCCCGGAGGAGCCATGTAGGTTAAGAATTTTGTGCCTGCCGTTGTACCATTTTCTGCACTTAACATCGTTGCCATGTCACTGGTTCCGGGGCTACCTGTTTCAAACCAGTTACCTTCAAAGACAGACACTCTTTTGCCGGAAGTACAGGTAATTCTGAATATTGTGGAATAACTGACATTACTATCATTTTTGCCGACCCAGTCACCTGTCTGTAACCTGTTAAGCGTAAAGTTCTTTACCGCCGTCCATGTTCCGTTATTGTAGCGCTCCAGTTTCACTGTATTGGCGTCATCCCAGCTTACGATCCTGATCTCCTGTTCTCCTGCGCTCTGGTAAGGAACACCAAAGTACATCAGTTCCCCCGAAGAGCTACCGTTGGATGTGGGAACATAACCACCGCCGTCCCGTTCATTTCCATACAATGCTCCATATTGAACTGTAATTGGTTTATCCGATATGATCATATACGTTTCCCCGGCACCCATTACATCCCGCCCATCTTTATACTTATAAATAATATCCTCCCCAATATTTAGTTTTTTTGTAAAGACAATGCTATCCTGATCCATACGAATATCAGTATAACCTGAATTGGTCTTTGGCTGGAAACTAATTTTTCTGAAAGTAACAGTTGTATTGTTTTCATAGGGGAATACATTGATATCTCTCCTGGAAGAAGAGTAGGGAGGGGAGTAGATTATAAATTTCTGACCTATTGATTTTTTGTCTGTCGAAGGTACCCAGTCATGTTGCCAGTCACTATTGGCAGACTGAGATGCATAAACCAATTTATTACTTTTGACTATAAAATAATCCCCGTCCCATTTTAATACTCCTCCTGACGCATACCTGGCGTCGTCATTGATACCATTATCCCTAATATAAAGCACGTAACTTTGACCGGCCATCAGCATGCCACTTTTACTGTCGTCAGTGTCGCCATCGGCACCGTCGTCAATAATCTCGAATGAGGTACTATCATAAATAGCAGTGACAATTAATGCAACATCCCGCCTTACTGCATCATTGTTGGGCGGTACAAATATCTGGAAGTAAGTAGAGGGTTCACCGGTGGCAAAAAGAAGTTGTCTGATCAGTAGAATTGCAAATAATAGTATAATTCTTTTCTTCATCGTTAACTTGTTTGCAGTTAACAATACCAGTTCAATGCCATGTGTACAAGATGTTGATTTGCAGTTGAATATTAATTTTTTTGGCACTTTTCTTTCCACGCCGCGGAAAAATAGGTTCACCGTAAATACTTTTAATAAAAAACAAACTTTAACTTTAAAAGAAATGAAGCGGAGCTATGAAACCGTTTACAATATTTGTCGTTGAAGATGACCCCATTTATGCCGAAATACTGGCATATCATCTTTCATTAAACCCTGACTACCTCGTACAAAAGTTTCAGTCAGCTGCTGAATGTTTAAAGAACCTCTATAAGAAACCTGACCTGGTAAGCATGGACTATTCAATGCCTGAGATGAAGGGGGACGTATTGTTTAAGAAGATCAGGGAGTACAATCCGGATATTCCTGTAATAGTCATCAGCGCTCAGGAGGATGTGGGTACAGCGGTTGAGTTGTTGAAGATGGGAGTGAATGATTATATTGTCAAAGATGATAATACAAAGGCTTCTCTTTGGCGTTCCGTCAACCGTATAAGGGAGAACCAGTCTTTAAAACAGGAAGTCGCTGAACTGAAAGAGGAGCTGGGCAAAAAATACGAATTCGAAAAGATCATAAAAGGCAATTCTCCTGCCTTACGTAAGATGTTTACCCTGATGGAAAAGGCTAGTAACAGCCAGATAAATGTATCAATAACCGGCGAAACCGGCACAGGTAAGGAGCTTGCTGCAAAAGCCATTCATTACAACGGGGAAAGAAGGAACAAGCGGTTCGTAGCTGTTAACATGGCGGCAATTCCAGCTGAGCTGATAGAAAGCGAGTTGTTTGGTCATGAAAAAGGTGCATTTACTGGTGCCATTGCCAGAAGAACTGGCCGGTTTGAAGAAGCCAATAAGGGAACCCTGTTCCTGGATGAAATTGCGGAAGCAGACCTCAACCTGCAAACAAAACTTTTGAGAGTGCTGCAGGAAAGAGAGTTGCTCAGGATTGGCGGCAATGAGGTCGTAAAACTCGATGTAAGGCTCATCGTTGCGACCCATAAGAACCTGGAGGAAGAGGTGCAAAAAGGTAATTTCCGGGAAGACCTGTTTTTCAGGATCATGGGTTTGCCTATTCACCTACCGCCGTTACGGGAAAGGGGAAATGATATATTATTGCTGGCCAATTCATTTATAGAAGAAGCATGCAAAGCAAATCGCATACATCCTCAATTACAGTTATCTCAGGCAGCGAAGGAGAAATTAATGAAATATAATTTTCCCGGAAATGTCCGGGAATTAAAAGCGATTATAGATCTGGCAGTAATAATGAGCAGTGGAAAGGAAATACTTCCTGAAGAGATAAAATTTTCTTCTACGAGAAGTAAGCTTTTTTCATTGTCTGAAGACAAAACTATGGAAGAGTATTACATTGACATTGTCGAAGCATTTTTAAGAAAGTATAATAACAATGTACTGCTGGTGGCAGATAAATTGAAGATTGGAAAGTCAACCATCTATAAGATGATCAATAACAATAAGATTAATATTTAGTGTCCCGTTCATGTTCAAGATCAGTGATCACCCTGGCAATTACATCCTCCAGCAGCCGTATGTTCTTTGTTACTTCCTGATTATCCACTTCCTCCGGAGGCAGTATTTCAAGGAATTGTAGTACTGGTTTGAGGGTAATTATATTCAGATTGTGAATGGCTGTTTTTAATTTGTGTGCCTGCCCGCGGATAGTATCTACATCTTTATTGAACTGTGCACTTTTAATAGCAGCTACCGAGTTAGGGACATTCTGTATAAACAGGTCAATCATCCGTTTAATAAATGTAACATCGCCATCCCCCAGATCCCTTATAATATTTAGATTATAAAGTTCATCCGGTATGCCAGAAGATGATTGTTCAGGCTTTACATCCGGATGAAAGTGGCCTGCATTTGTAAGGCCGTCGGTAATGCAGTTTATTAGCTCCACTTCATTAAAAGGTTTTGAAAGATAGCCCGACATACCTGCATCCAGGCACCTTTCCCGCTCGCCATTAATGGCGTTGGCTGTCAGTGCTATTACGGGAATTTTTAAGTGAAGGTGCTGCCTGATTATTTTAATAGCTTCCAGTCCACTCATTACAGGCATCTGAACATCCATTAATATCAGATCAAAATTTTCGACTTTTAATAATTTGATAGCTTCTTCACCATTTTCTGCTTCAGAGATCCTGATATTGAAGGCCTTGAGAATTGTTTTGACGACCAGCCTGTTCATTTCATAATCCTCAACAAGTAATATATGCTTACCGTCCATTATTTTAGGATTTCTGATGGTGGTGATCTTTTCTGGTACGTCAGCGGTAGAGCCCTTTGGAAAAGTAACAGAGATACAGAACTCACTTCCTGTTCCCTTTTTACTTTTTACTGTTATTGTTCCGTTCATCATTTCCACTAATTGCTTGGCAATTGCCATTCCCAGACCCGTACCCCCATATTTTCTGGCAATAGTTTTGTCTTCCTGCGCGAATTTATCAAACAGGTTTTCTACGAATGTTTCATCCATACCTATGCCAGTATCAATCACCTTTATTTCAATTAGCTGTCTGGATGGCAGATCTTCTATTAGTTTACCTACGATGGTCACCCCTCCCTGGTTCGTAAATTTAACAGCATTGCTGAGGAGGTTTAATATGATCTGGTTTAACCGATGGGGATCTCCTACCAGGATAGGAGAAATTGCATTATCTACTTCCATTTGCAGGTAGATCTGTTTTTCATCTGCCTTTGTTCGCATAGACAATACGGCTTTACGAATTTCTCCTTTAAAGTTAAAGCCGATGTTTTCCATGCTGAGCATGCCCGCCTGGATCTTAGACATATCGAGTATGTCATTAATCACTACCATCAAATGGTCGGTAGCATTGTTGATCACCTGGAGGTAATCTGACTGGTCATTCGATAGGCTTGTTTTACCCAGTTGATTGCACATGCCAAGAATTGCGTTCATGGGGGTTCTGATTTCATGGCTCATGTTAGCGAGAAAGTTTTCTTTTGTCCTGGCTGATTGTTCTGCATGGTCCCGGGCCTCGTTCAATTCATATTCAAGCTTTTTCCGATCTGTAAAATCCAGGTAAATGCCAATCGAACCTGACAATTCTCCATTTTCCTTATATAGGGGAGCGCCACTTACAATCCACCATTTTAATTCCCCTCTTTTAGTTTTTACCGCTATCTCATATGCATCAGAAACTCCTTTTTTTCTGAGCGCAAATTTTTCATTGACCAGCTTATTATTTTCGCCGAAGGTGATCAGGTTGGCCAACTTTTGACCGGCCAGTTCATCGGAGGTATATCCAGACATTTCACAAAACCTGTTATTGGCATATTGCAATAGTCCTTCATTATCAACTTCCAGCAAGCCCAGGTTCATGTTAGCAATTATATTCCGGTATTTTTCTTCGCTTAGCTGTAAAGCGACCTCTGTAAGTTTTCTGTTGGTAATATCTGCATGTGTACCCACTACTCTTACCGCTTTATAATCAGGTCCGGTGGATACCACCATCCCCCTGTCGAGTATCCAGGAATAATCTCCTTCCTTGTTAAGTACTCTATACTCACATTGATGCGAATGTTTGTTACCGGTTTGATAACCGAGTTCAATCTCCCGGATAATATTGATATCGTCGGGGTGCACCATTTTGTACCAGTCCTCCGGTTTGCAGGTAAGCTGGTCTATCGATATTCCCAGCATTTTGACATGACTTTCCGTAAGGATGAGCAAATTGGAGGCGGGCAGGTATTCCCATACGGCATCTCCAGCGCCCTCCAGTGCAAATTGCCTGAGTTCCTCACTTGCTTTCAGCTTAAGTTCGGCCTGTTTTCTGGCGGTAATATCATCATATTTCCATAAATGGCCCTTGTAGGTATCATTCAGGAATATCGGGATATAGCTTCTCTCAAGGAAACGCCCGTCTTTTAATTGTAGTTCTTCCTGCGTAACCAGGATTTTATTGCTAAGAAGTTCATCTATTCTGGCAACAAATTGATCAGGGTTCTCAAAAAGATGCTTTGACTGTTCAGCTGCATTAGAACAATCCATTCCAATCAATAAATCCGGTGCTACCGGGATGTCAAAAAAATTACAAAAGGTAGGGTTGGTGACCACGATGCGCCTATGCTCATCTTCCAATAGTATGCCGCTTTGAAGGTTGCTTAACAGGAATGAAAGCCGCTTGGCGGTGACCAGTAATTCTTCTTTCGCTTCTTTTCTTCCTGCTACCTGTTCTTTAAGAAAGTTAACGGCATAAAGGAGATCTTCACTTTCCGGCATAGTAGCTCCTTCTACCAGGTCTGCAATGGTCTCCCTCATCTGCTGAATGGACATTTTTTTTACATTCAGCTCTTCCGATAATTTTTCGTTTACTTCTTTTAGTTTCTCATTAACCTCAATGTATTCTTCTTCACTGATCTTAAAGGCTCTTTCTGCCAGCATGTGATCCCGGTCAAAACTGGAATAGGATGCATTTACAGCCTTGAGAAAGTCCTGCAGCGCCTCGTCATTGCGAATGTTTTCCGGCAGGTATTTGTGCATTTGCCTTTCGATTAACTTATTCCAGTTCATAGAAAGTTGTGATTGTCATGGTTTGATTATGTAACTGGCAGGAATTACCTGGAATGAGCGGAGACAGTTCTCCATATGAGTAAAATCCCGCAATTGGCGTATTATTTAAAAAAACGTCGTCTACAGCTTCAACTTCATCCTCTATTCTGGCCTGGAAAATTACCTTTCTGCCTACACAACTGATCAGCAATGCAAATTCGGGTAACCGGGTATGACCGGTACTGGCAATTGAATCAGTCGCTGCACCACTGGCGGCATGGGTAAGCCGATCAAAGTTTGCATGCATAAATCTGACTTTGGCACCCTGTGGAATATCTCCGGCAAACTTCATACTGCCCTCGTTTTCATCTATTGAAAGAATTGTACGGACCACCGTTTCGCCAGTGTCAGGGAGCTTTACTGCCAGGGGATAAAATAGTGCCGCCCAGGGTAATGCTGCAGCGTCAGATCCGAGATAATGTTTATATAGACCCAACGCATTTTTTCCATCTATTTCATATAAAACATTCACAGCAGATCTGGAAACGGTCTTTTCAAGGCCAAAAGTTTCCCACCCTCCCCTGGAGCCGTGTCCTACTACCAGGTGATCTCCATAGAAGCCTATCGCAACCACCATACCTTCAACGGGGATTCCATTTACACCAACTAAAGTTGACTGAAATCTGTTCCCATCGCCGGCAAGTCCGCCAGTAACAAGTATGCCTGCAGCTGCTTCATTAATACCCTGCACTAACCGGCTGCCGTTGACCAGTTGTCCATCCGAGAAAATCATAATATACCTGAGGCCTTTTTTATCAAGTTTGCTGACCAGGCTTTTTCCTGCTTCATAGCTGTTCTCAAAAGCTGTAATATTCACTGTTGTCGTACATATCTGTGTCTTGTTGAATTCCATTGAAATGACAGAAACGCTTTCCTCTGTAACTGTTGTGTCGCAAATTTCTCCGGCTGTAGATACAAGTATTATGTCTGCTTTGGGGAATTTTGGTTGTAAAATTGCATACAGATTGCTTTCCTGTAACCTGTTTTTATCTGCAAAGCATAGTACAAGCGACGCTTTATCTTCTGCAGCCCCCGGTTTGATAAGTTGGAGGTCATCGTGGCAATTTTTACTACTGTACAGTGCTGCCTTCATATCAACATAATTTGGGGGTAAATAGTTGCTTGCAGGTAAAAGACTTGTTGCAATATTATGCAATAAATAATTATCAACGATGTTCCTGTTTAGTTATGATTATTAGTAATCAATATATTAATGTTCCATCTCCAGCTTTTTTAAATGTCTTTTCCACCTTTGAAAGTAGGCAAGCATTCTTATCCCGGATATATAGAGTATTGTTACCCCTCCCTGCAATGGCAGGATGGTTCCTACCGAAAGGAATTGCACTGCGATCATAGAACCTACAATCAGGAGGACATGAAAACTGATAATTTTTTTGGTGGCCTTACTGTGCTCGCTGTTAAGTTTTAACAGGATGTGGTGGATATGCGTTTTATCTGCCTGAAAGATAGATTTTCCTTTTTTATACCTACAATAAAATACTCTCAGGGCATCGGCAACTGGCAGGAGGCAATATGCTGTGACAATTACGGTGAATTTACCTGAAGTGCCGGGAAGAGAGCCAGCTGTCCTGTTAATATAATAGATGCCGATCACAGCGGAAAAGAAACCCAACAACAGGGATCCGCTGTCTCCCATAAAAATGGATGCTTTTTTCCAGTTATATTTCAGAAAAACTGATAACCCAATGGCCAATGGCAATAATAGGTACAGGCATTCTGTATAATTGGTAAAAATGCTCATCGCTATCAACACGCAAATATTTGACAACGCGATTGTTCCTGCCAGCCCGTTTATGCCATCAATCAGGTTGAATGAATTGGTGACGCCGGTGATGATTATAGTTGTAAGTATAATAGAAGCAGCATCTCCTATTTCATATATTCCCATTATTCCATGTAAGGAATGTATCCGGATACCAGATAAAGTGACACTACATGCACATAGCAGTTGAACAGATAACCGTAATTTGGGTGATAAATTAAAGCGGTCATCAAGTATGCCAGTTAGTAATAATACCAACATGGCTCCAATGATCACAATGTGTTCCTGGACAAAACGCATGGCTGCCGGATTCAGCAAAATTACCGGGATTACTGACATGGTGATCACTAATCCTCCAATGGCCGGAATGGGTTGAAAGTGAACTTTGCGTTCGTTTGGTACATCTACCAGTCCCAATACAGGGCTTAATTTAATCATAAGAGGAAATAGCAATAATGCAGATACCAGGCTTAAGCACAGTGCCGGCAGGATTTCGTATATAAATGTTATCATAATTATAAGTTTAATGGTCAACGTTTTTCATAAAAAACAGCAGTTGCCTGCAGATGTCCTAATTCCATATCCAGCAGGGTCCTGTTTTTTATTCCGACGGATATTTTAGACAATAATGATTTCTTTCTTTTTTGAACTATTACATGATTTATCAGCCAGGCGTATTTGTTAGAAATTTGTTTCCAGTTATACCTTCTGTCTGCGATTGTTTTCATTACAGCAGCCAGTTGGGTCAGCTCTGTATCTGAGGTTTGTTCAATGCTCGTCATAAGCTCTGTCGCATTATTGAAATAACGGGCTTTGTTTTCAGTTGTAGCCTTGTTGTAAGATACCCCGAACGCGAAGACAGGAAGACCAAGGTACATTGCTTCGACCAGCGAAGGGTTTGTGCCTCCGGCACAATGACCATGTATATAAACGGCACAATTACCTCGTATTACATCCAGTGTCCTTTGATCATAAATAGGATCCAGCATATGTATATTGGGAGCAGACTGGTATTTTTCCCGGAGGGCTTTCCCATATTCGCTATTGTTCCAGTTTCCTACTAATACAAGTAGTTGGGCGGGTAATTCTGCAAATGCTTCCAGCACCATATCCAGGTTATTCTCCGGCTCGATCCTGCATACTTTAAATGCATATTTTTCACGGATAAATGGGTACTTTTCGTAGTCATCATGCTGAGGTGTAACTTTTAATGTATGGTCTGCACCGTATTCAATAATATTGCTTAGCGACTTATAGCGCATAGCAGTATATTCCTGGATGGCTTCATTATCCGAGATATCTGCATGCGAAAATTTAACTGCCATCCATTCGGCAATCCATAAATAAAGTTGTGCGTATTTATTCCATTTATTTCTTTTCCATTCTATACCATCAATGGAAATAATAATCTTTTTTGATGTGAACAACCTGACAAAAGGAAGCAGGAAGCCACCGCTTACGCCCAGTATCAACAATACATCAGCAAACAGCAACGCATGCAGAATGCTAAGACTATCATATAAAATACTTTGTATGCCGTTTGCATCCAGGGGAAGGTAAATGAGGCGGGCGCCTTTATATGTTTGGTGCCGGTTATCCCTGGTGTATCGCTTTCCCGAACAGTATACAGTTATATCCAGGTCTGCTGATAGATTATCAACCAGGTGTTCTGCAAGTGTTTCAAATCCACCATAGTGAGCAGGGAGTCCAACGGTGCCAATAATTGCTACCTTTTTTTTCATAAACAGGAGTTTCTATTACTATTCTAATTCGTGTGCCATTTCTATAAGTGTTTGGTTATTAATTATTAGTGGGTTGTTTGAGCACACGGGTTTCCCCCTGGTGGAATAACTTTTCCTCCCGGCAAAAAAAGAACCTGTATATGGACCTTTTAAATGTTTTTTGTGAAAACAACTGCGCTTTTTCGAAAGCAGCTTTTGACATAGCGGAGTAGAGGGTTTGGTCGGAATACAGATTATGAAGCGCTGTAAAGACCTGCTTTAGATCACGTGCATCTGCCTGAAAACCTTCCTTCCCGTTTGTAATCAATTCTGTTATACCCCCTACTGGCGGAATAATGGCAGGTCTGCCGAAATACATACCTTCCAGTACCGTCATCCCAAAAGTTTCAATCCATTCATCCGGCAGTGATAAATTCAATACGACATCAGCTTCCTGGTAAAACAGTAAAAGATCTGCCTGTACCGGGCAGATGGTGCAATTTTCCCCTATAGTTGCCTGCTGACGGAATACGGCTACATCGTTTTCAGCTGCATTTAGTACCAAAATAAACCTGATATAGGGCATTTGGCCGGCAAGTTTTATAAACTGGTCTACTCCTTTATATTTTTTCAGCGAGCAGGCCATCAGCACAGTGAAGCCTGCTTTGCCCGGTGGAGAAACCGTCTTTAAACGCTCCGCCCGTAAGGTGAAGTTTTCGGGTAATGCATTATAAATGACAGCTGATCCTGGAATAGAGAATTGATAATGTTGTTGTACAAATTGCGAAACAAAGATCAGGTCCGATGCGCATGTATCGGCGATTTTTACCAGTACTGATTTCAGTAATGGAGGGCTGAGTGATACTTCATGAATATGATAAATAACCTTACATCCCCTGATCTTTCCTGCCAGGGCAGCTCCGGCAGGGAGTAATGTGTTTATGTACACGATATCACGGGATCTGAGGTAAATAACGAGTCTTACAAACAGGTATACCTGAACAAGTAGAAAGTTAATAAGTGTTATCCATTTATGGGAACGCCACCGGTATAAAAGTTTGTGGTATTTTATTTGAGGAATATCGGTCAGAAACCCACTTCCTGTTGCAGACGTAAATAGGTGGATATTAAAACGCCTGCTTAGTAATTCAAGCGATTGCCTGAGCACCAGCGGGCTACCACTGAAGTCATTGAGCAGGTGAATGGCTATTATTCTTTTCTGTTGCATACTTGTAAACGTTATTTAACATCTGGCCACGCACTTTCCATTCAAATAGTTGCTGGTGGTGGCTCGCTGCAAGTTTTTTTTCGTGTTGGAGGAGGGCCGGTTTCCAAAATATTTGTTGTAATTTCTGCGATAGTGCATATACTGTTTTCCAGTAAGAATCTGCCGGAACAATAAGAGAGGTTTCCGGGGGGACCATATTTCCAGGGCCGGTATTTTGCAGGCAAATAACCGGCAAACTAAAGCTAAGCGCTTCGGCCACTACCATACCCGCTCCTTCATGCGAGGGAAATAAAAAAACGGTAGCGCTGGAATATAGTTTTTCAATTTCTTCTTTTGGCAGCCACTTCACAAAGCGGACAGCATGCGCTATTTTTTCTTCCTTTGCTATCAATCGCAGCATATTTTCTGTAGGACCACTCCCTGCCAGAGTCAGGGACACACGTGACTGTTGCTCGGAAGTAAGCGTCTTGTAAAATATTGCAAAACTCCTGATGGTAAGATCGAAACCCTTGAGGGGAACAAACCTGCCAATAGAAATGATATTAATTGAATTGTCACGGCTGTTATGGTCAGAGATCCTGACCCTGTCAGCAGCAACCGATGGATGAATGATATAATTGCTTTTTAGCCGCAGTTTTTTTACCGCATCTACACTCATACATATCGTGATGGCTGCCTTTTTCTTGCATATCCACAAAAAAGGGTCTCCGTACCAGAATAGATGCTTTAATACCCATAGAAATCTGTCCTTAAAATAAGCGCCGTAACCATATTGCACAACCAGGAATTGTTTAGGAATTTTGTTATGATGACCTACATGACCCCATATGAAAGGTTTACGGAGTAGCCACAGAAAACTTGGTGTCCAGTCATTATGGAAATTAAGGTTATGCACCAGATCTGCTTCCTTACTGTGTGGAATCAGCCAGAGCGCAAGGGTGAACTGCCACAAGTAATAATAGATCATGCTCATGAGGGGACCTTTCTTCCAGGATATTAACCACTTAGGCCAGTCAAAATACAGCCAGGTAATGTTAGCAAGCAGAACAGATGAAGGATGAGCAGCTGTATAGGCTTCAATCGCAGGCCGGTTATTTATTCTCGTTACAGCAATTACTTTGTGTTGTGCCGCTGCCTGCAGGATCATATTCCACCCCATTCCATCTTCCGATCCTTTATGGGGGTGTACCGCATATGCGGTGATCAATACTGTTATCATATGCTATCAGTTAGCATGAGTGAAAGGGGCAATTTCTTCATCTTCCAGCTGGGTGGTTTGGCGTATTAAACGTGCTGGTATTCCACCGATAATGCTATTGGGAGGGAAGGACCTGGTTACAACAGCACCTGCCGCAATCACACAGCCACTTCCAATACTAATGCCATCCAGTAAGGTCACTTTGCTACCTATCCAGCAGTTCGCGCCAACTTTGATTCCTTTACGTGTCACTCCCTGGAGACGGATAGGCACATCTGCATTATCGTATAAGTGATTTTCCGGATGACAACTGAAGTATTGGCCTATAATGCAATCGTGCCCAATATCTAAACCTCCGCCTCCACCCAGGTAGGCAAATTCACCGATGCCAACATTGTTACCAATTCTGATATGGTGGCCCATATTGTTTAATGATGTACCTACTACCAGCCGGCTAAAGGCACCAATGCCTACATTATTGCCTATACTGATACCACCCTTGCCCAACCCGCTGATATAAACAAAATCTCCCAGCTTCAGGAATTTTCCCCAGTTGATATGCTGCAGGTAGGTAAATTGTACATTTTTACCCAGCAACATGAATTTGGGGCTTTTTGCATAAAACAATAACCTGCATCCCCTCAATAGGGCACGTAACTGCTGGAGAAAAAAGTAAATGATCTCCCTGTCTTTTAGCGCAGGGTCAAACCGAAATGCCGGGTTGCGGGATTGTATCATTCGTTCAATCAATTTTTTCATAACTGGCGTTTTTAATATGACTGAATACCTGGTTCAGCGTATCATGCAGGCGGATGTTTTCAATGGTTAGGTATTGATGTTTATGGCTTTTTGAAGAAAATTGCCCGAAAAGAGCGATATATTGCTTATTTAAAAGATGAATAGTAGGTGTATCCAGCTCCTGTTTTCTGGCTAAAATGCTGGCTGCATCGGCATACAGGTAAAAATTTAACCTGGGTTTTAACAGCAGGTGATAAAACCATTTGACAAATCGCGGGGACAACATGATATTACTTCTTCTGCCATCGTTAATAAGGTCGAAATAATACCTGTCGTATAAGACGATATTCCCTGTTTTTACATAGCGTAAATAAATATACCATTGACCTATCAGGTAGTCTGTAAGGTACCAGCTGAATCTGAGCAGGGAAGACAGGTAGCTGAAATTAGTTCCCTGACGGGGTAGAGTAGCAGCTGCCCGCTGACTGGCATCAATACGTCCATATTTAATGGCACTTAATATGGGAAATATGGAGGGGCGGTGCCTTAATACGATGACTTTTTTACGTAGTTTTTTTTCTGCCAGCGTTTTTATTTTCGAAATAACCGTACTTTTCCCAGCACCATCTACTCCACTGAAAGTGACTACCATCCCGGTATCGCCTGCATAACTCCTGACAGTATCAAGCAGATAATTGATCCTGCTTAACAATGATATCGGATATTTATTTTTGATTACCATCCTGACCTGGGTAGCCCAGACTTCATTGTAGCGTAGAATTTCAGTATAGCTTTTGACAGGTAATCCAAAATCTGATTGTGCTATTCTTGTAAGACAATCCTTTTGCATTACACCCATATGATTAAAAAAATCCCGGTAAGATGCTGGTATATCAGCCCCATTGAGCCAGTAAAATAGCCAGGTGTAGATAAAGTCATATTGCGGTGCCGGCACCTTTAATCCCTCATCATTCATCCTGGCAGATGCCAGAACTTCGCCTGCCTGTAAAAACCGCTGCTCCTTTCTTTTAAAATCGTATATCAGATCAATATGTAACAGCTCTCCATCATTTAAAACCAGGGTAAGTTGGTGCATATAGCTCTTATGCTGCTCCCGGTGATCTTTCACCAGGGCATGACTGGTAAGTATATTGCTAAGTCGTCTGGCGTCCTGTTGAGTGATACAGATATCCAGGTCGGCTTCTGCAGGCAGTGAGATAAGGTCGTTATATTTCCATTTCAGCAGCACATAGTTGAAAGAATTGAGCGTTCCTTTCAGGTAGTGAAGCATGGCAATTCTTGATGAAAGTGTGGATTCCCTCGCCAGTAGCCAGCCAGTAGCCTCTTCCCAGGTATTTAACAACCAGTTGACCTGCATGTGCCATTTAGGTTGCAAATTGTATGTCTGAAGATAATAGCTGATTACATAAACAAGATATAATTGTTCCAGCTGGTACCATTTTTCTTTTTCAATACCACAGATGTTTGTCCATTCAGGCCTGGACATCACCTCATCCAGCTCTTTCCTTATATATTTATATCCCCGGTTACCAATCAGGATATTTGACTGGTAAATGAAATGGAAAAGGTCAAAGAGTAGTGGTAACTGATCTTTGCTAAGCTCCCAGTCAATCAGGAGCAACTGGTCATTCCTTACCAGTACATTCCACGGAGTAAAGTCCCCGTGAGCAGCGGTTACAGGGATCAGATCCAAATGGGATATGCGGGTTTGCAGCTGGCGTACATTATTGACCAGTGAGGGTCTGATGCGGTCATCAGTTATACTGCAAAAGCCAGCAATTCTCTCTGCTGTTTCTCTTATAAATACTGCTTTCTCTGTGTGAATAAACCTGACTCCCTTTGTGAGCCATTCTGATATACCAGTTTGCGGAAGTTGCAGGAACCTGTTAATGCGAACCGTGTTTTTACTGATATCTTCCAGGCGGCAACAGTTACTGTGATAAATGGCCTCAGGAAGTACCACCTTTTGCCAGTTAACAGATTGGAATTTTTTTATCTGAACTGCTTCCCTGGTAAGATTTTCAGCGGCTCTTTCAGAATGAGCGATTTTTATAAATACGCCATTGGCGCTGGCTGAAAGGCGTTTCCATAAAATGGTTTTCCTGTCAGGGCCGGTAGTGCCTGCGAACCATGCCCATCGTTGATTGTTCAGGTAGTTGGCGCTTTCCTTGATTTTACTGGTTGTATAACAGGGAAAAGTGCCATGGGCGATCAGGCGACCCAATCCTATCCAGCTTGAAACCTTCACAAACAGGGCAAAAATATAGGGTCTGGTACCTGCAATATGATAGAATTTCAGGAAGTCGGCATGACGGTTATTTTTGCTCCATACCCAGCGTATAGAGCCATCCGGATTATTACGGTAATAACAGTAGAATGCCAGGGTAGCATCATTGCTCTTTTTGCCTGAGATACTATATCCGGCCTGGGTAAGAGATTGAAAAAAAAGTTGGAAATCAGGGTGCATCAGATCAGCTTTATAATAGATTCTCCAGAATAATGCCATTCAGTTTTCGTTGTGTGATAGATTGGTAATCAGTGTTTTGTGTTTTGGTTTTGGGGGCTCGTTTTCCGCCAGGCGGAAAAGAAATCTTACCGGTAGAATTTATTTAGCCAGGAGGTCCGGTCTTTTATTATTCAGGTGTATTTTTTCTGCAGGGGTAAGCCGTTGTGGTGCTTCAATAGAAATAAAAAAGATCAGTAACTGGTAGAACAGGATACCATAATTGGTCTCTCCGAAAATGCCGAATTCAGTAAAAGAGTTGATCAGTACCGGAATGAAAATTCCCAGCAACATTAGTTTTTTATCTATGGATTCATTTACAAATCCCCGGATGGTAAAAAATAACTGGGTCAGTGCAAGACCAAGACCGATAAACCCGAGGTTCATCAATACCTGCATAAAGGTATTGTGTGTCATATGTCCTGCGTAAGTGTGTATGCTTTCGAAAGTATCTTTATAATCTATGCGCATAAATCCAAATCCAAGCAATGGTTCCCTGGGCAGTCCTTCATTGATAAGGGCCTTCCAGAAGGGCATCCTGCCTGTCATAGACAATACATCGTCTATACCACCTTTTCGCATAATTACTTTCTGAATGGCCAGTGGGAGGGCAGCGGCTACGGCCAGGTAAATACCATAGATCAGTAATTTATTGTCCAGCCTGCGAACATGGAAAAAAACAATTAGTAAAAGTCCGACCAGGGATGATCTGGATTTCGTCATGATCAGGACACCGCCAATGATCAGAATTTTAAGTACAGTCCATAACCGGTTTTTTTTATCATAGAGGTCGAAGATCAGGCAACTGATCCCCAATCCTGACAGCATACCCAATTCATTTGGGTTCATAATATATCCTCCCAGGCGTTTGTCCTCACCGCCTTCTACCAGGCGAAAAAAAGTATCAGGAGCTGTAATCATTCCTACCACAAAAATGAATGAAAGCACAAAAACAATATTGCCCATGATGGTGTAAAAGCTGATCTTGTTCCCCGGGAAATAAGTATTCATCAGCATCAGGCACCTCACATAGTAAAAGGTAAAAACCAGGCTTTCTACATCCATGAACCATTGCAACAGGCTATAACCGGGATCGGTGCTCCACAGTATAGAAATAAAGCCCAACAGCAGGTATGAAAAATACAATAATGGAGACCATGGATTTTTGAGCCGGAATGCCGGTACCGCCCCCTTTGTGACAATAATACTATGTAGGTAAATGATGAAAAATGTAACACCGAGCCGGCCGACTACTTTGATCAACCTCGTAATAATTATATTTTCACTCCATGTAAAATAGCCCCCCACCATGATGAGTAGAAGGAGAAATAATGTCCACTTTATCCTGTTTGTAAACAGGTCAACATTTTGATGATGCCTGTCTCTGGATGTCAACATTGATAGAGTTGGTTGAACCGTGAAAGAATATGTTGCCAGTCAAAGGATTCCCTGATCATAAGACGGGCTCTTTCAGAAATAGAATGCGCGCTGAGAGGATCTTTAATTTTTTCAGACAATTTTGTCAGTCCGAAAAATACTTCTTCCGGTGAAGTATCAGGGATCACTTCACCTGCCTTATATTTTAAGATATAATCACCTGTATTGGTCGCGACGGTGACCAGGCAGGGGATGCCCATTGAAGCGGCTTCCAGCACCGAATTAGGCATTCCCTCATTACGGCTGGGGGCAGCAAAAATGGAGCACTGTCGCAGCAGGGATTCTTTTTCATTTCCGTACCTGGCATTCCAGAAGGTAATAGCCTTGTAGCAAACCAGTGTTTCAGCCAGTCTTTGAAGAGCTGTTTTTTCTTTTCCATCTCCAATGATCCACAGACGGGCATTTTTGTTATACTGGTAAAATTTATCAAAACCCATCAATAACTCCTTCAGCCCTTTCGTATAGATATCAATTCTGCCACAATACCCGATAATAAGTTTATCAGGATCCAGTGCTCTGGTCTTCAATTCAGAGATTTCAAATCCATATGGTATCAGGTGTAAGTTAGCCCGGGGAACCAGCTTTTGAGTGGCAGTAAGTTCGGATTGCCCTAAAAGGTGAATACCTGCACTCAATTCCAGTAACCTGCGTTCAAATAGCCGGTAGTAGATCGATTTAATCGCACCGTTCCGTTGCATAGCAATGCTATTATAACTTCCATGAGGTGTAAAAACAAATGGAATATGATGTCTGTGCAACAATCTGGCTGCCGCATACATCTGTGGGATAAAGCCGCCATGCAGATGGAATACCGTATCCTGTGGATTTAAACCGCGGATGGTGTTGATAAACGAGGTTGGCAACGTGAATGGATTCCTGTGCTTTTTAAATAAACAGGTAATATAATTGCGCGATGGATAATCTGCAATTGCATTTTGAGCAAGACCATATACTTTTACCTTTATACCCTGTGCAGCTTGTCTGGTAGCCAATTCATTGACTACGCGGTTTACCCCATTCATTCTTTGTGGGTTTGCTTTACCTAAAATCAGGTGATTGATTTCCATATAAACATTTTTTTCCTGTACAATGCAAATAACCAGTAGCCGGTATTAATAAGTTGTGCCATCAGCAGACCCGTAAATACCCCAAATAACTGCCAGTGTTGAAGTAGCCATGGGGCCGTTGTAAGGCTTACACCTACTGAAAGCACATATGCCGTAAAATATTCACGATTCATCTGTAAGGAGCGGATAGCGATCCTGACAGGATAGCCAAGCGTAATGATAATATAGGTGATGGTAAGTCCATAAATAACGTATGCAAAAGGCGCAAAATCACTTCCTCCCGCAAGAGAAATTATAGGTCGTGCCAGTACCGTCAATAATATTAAGAGAGGTGCTATGATAAGGGCACATTTTGTAGTTAGTCTGAGCCAGTAGTCTCTTGCCTGCACTTTGGATGAAGCATGGGGAAGTGTATAGTTTTCGATTGCCTGCAGTAGGAGGTTGATACATCCAAAAAGGTATTGCGCGAGTCTTAATGCGCCCAGAGCGGTAACACCTATCCACCACCCTGCTGCGAACACAAAGAAATAACCGGCACCCCATTGTAATAAGGATGAGCCTAATAACCAGCCGGTTTTGTTTCGCTGCAGGGAAAACGTAAATTTTAGTGATGATGCAATAGACGGTGATAGCTGCAGTTTATAGATGCCTATTATTAATCCGGGAATATAAGCAATAGCTACAATGGCCCATGCATTTCTGAGGGACACAATATGCAATACCCAGGTAACTAACAGCAGTATTACCTGCAATCCATTATCCAACATGTCGATAAGGAAAGCTATGCGGGCTTCTCCTCTTGTGCAGAATGTTCTCCTGAGGAAATCCTGTATGAGGAAAAGGACGATAGCAAGTATAGGCCAGAAACCGGCAAAATTGCCCTGTATACCCAGATGCGTGGCAAAGAGGGCAGGAAATCCCATATTGAGAAGCGATACCAGTAATATCAACATAATACCGGTAAATACCTGTTGTGCTAACATACCGGTTGTGAGCATCATCTTTTCCTGGTCGTTGAGTTTTGGAAAAACGACCTGGTATATTTGAGAACTAAATGACATGGTAATGGATAAAAAGAACATCTGAGCAAGCCAAACAGCAGAAAAACTGCCATAAGCAAAAATGCCAAGCAATTTTGCCAAAGCCAGGTTTGTAATAAACGCTCCTCCGCTTACAGCTGCCTGGTCTGACAATACCCAGTATTTTTCATATTCTGGCCGAAAAAGGTGTTTCATTTTCTACGAGGTATAAAATGAGTAAGAAGATTTTTTGCCTGTGAAAACAAACTGGGTGCGTATCCTGCCCGGTTTAATACAAAAACTACATTTGGCAGGTGTAGCTCCCGGGTAAGCAGGTCTGCTTCCTGGATCTTTTCCTTTCGGGTTTTTCTGCTGTCGAGTATAATGATGTTCAGAGTGGCGCAAGCCATTGGTATAAGGGCATCCGGGTGTAGGGAAAACGCAAAGTTCTCTACCAGGATCAATGCATCCTTATCTTGATTTTGAAGATAATTTTTCCAGTCGTCAGTATTCACTACCTGGTGGAGTATTCCTTCCTGGGTGGAAGTGGTGAATACAGGTTTCCCTATTGCTTGCAATGCACGGGATAATCCATTTGTCAAAAAAGATTTTCCTTCTTCCCTGTTAAAGGAAGAAATACAAATATTGGCACCAGGATTCAGTATATGCATCAAATCCAGCTCAAGTGCAAGTTTCCTGAAATAAACGGCCTGTTGTTCAGGTTTTGTTAAAAGAGGTACAGCCGCCAGCAAGCGGGTATCGGAATATCGGTAAATAGTATTTTCGTCATTCACTTTTGACTTGATACTATGAATAAGAAATATAATTACAAGACCGGCGGCCCCCCCTAAGATTGCTGCCATGATCTTTATGATCTTCACATTGGGTGACACTGGCGTGGTAGGAACCTTTCCGGCAGAAATAATCCGATGGAACGAGATAGTGGCTGCCTTGGCAATTTCAGCATCTGTTCTTTTGGTATGGAGAAAACGGTAGATATCTTCATTTAAATTAAAATTCCTTTCCAGGATGGTCATTTTCTTTTCTTTTCCAGGCAGACCAATAAAGACCTGTTCGGCAGTGTTGATTGTACCTTCCAGGTTCTGGTATTGGATATGCAGGCTCTTTTGGGTGTTTTGAATACTCTCTTTCAGGTAGATATTAATGTCGTCCAGCTTTGCATCTACGACCTTTACTTTTTCGTTTTCCGGGGTATACTTAATAAGGAGATCCTTTTTCTCTCTTTGAAGTTCTTTAATTTTTTTTACCAGTTCAGTGCTCAGCAAGTCAGTAAAGGCTTCGAAGTTAGGGGCCAGTTCGAGCATGTGGTCTTGTCCCCTGGTCATATAACTATTAAGGCTGTCAATTGCCTGAATGTTCATTCTTACACTCGCCAGCTGTTTTTTCATATCAGCGATCTTACGCAGATCAGTTTCTGTTTCCTGTCTTATATTGATAATGTTTTTTTGATTGCGGTAAGATTCAATATTATTTTCGCTGCTAAGGAGTTTGTGACTGAAAGTGTCGAGTTGTTTATTTAAAAACTGTTCAGTTGTATCGGCTGAACGGTATTTTTCTTCAATATAATCTTCGATATATGCAGCGGCGACGGCATTTACTACATCAGCAGATTTTTCAGGAGTGGGGCTTTTGAAGCTGATACGTATTACAGGTACATCCTTGTCGACAGCCATTACATCCAATCCATGCAGAAGCGTATTTTCAAGTGCATCCTGCGAATGCACAACAAACTCGTAATGGTCATTTACAACAAGGTCTTTGCGCTTTTGTAGCAAATCATCGTTCCGGAACACGCAAAATGAATTTCCCTGGATAGTGATTATCCGGTTGATGCCTGACTTTACTTTTTCACCGGTAGGTGTAGTCAATAACAATAAAGAATCTCCCGATATGATTACATGGAAAGGTTTGTTATACCAATTTTTGTTTGCAATAACTGCTTTTATGTAAAAGGGGGAATCGTTATAAAGTTCTATCTTCCTGATTTTGCCGACTCTGAAGATGCTGATGCCCAGGTTAAGTTTGCTTAGTGCTTTGGCTGCCAGCACATTCGATTTGATAAGTTCTACTTCGCCACTAATTTTGTTGGAATTGACAAATACATCAAAGTCCTTAAAGAGATTGCTGTTGGGAACACCTTCGCGCGTATCTGCCAATTTTATTTTTGCGGTACTCTCATACAGCGGAGTAGTATAAGTCAGATATTTTTTAGCGATTAATAATCCACCCACCATGGTGAGGATCACAAGGGGAATTCCCCTGTAAAAAGTTCTTATTAAACTGTTGTTGCGCATACCGTTCAGGGTTTAAAATACTTTGGTCAATAGTACCGCCGTACTGATAGCGGATGCAATGGGAACAATAGTGGAGCCTGCCCTTTTATCCCAATCTTTTCCTTTTCTGCTGGGAACGTAAATAATATCACCTGGATGAATTTGTATATTGCCGGCAGTAAATCCGCGCATGGTTGTCAGGTCGGCTGTAAAATAAATCGGTTGCTGGTTTACAATCCTGATCACCTGCACCTTCTTTTTGTTGGCGTAAAAGTCAAAATCACCTGCTTTGCCAATCAGGTCCAGCAAGGTGTAATTTTCTTTTTCGAGGAGGTATTTACCGGGTGTTTTTAATTCACCCAATACAGTCACTTCCTTATTCATTACCTTGACATCAACAATTGGATTAACGATCCATTTTCTAAAGGCTTCTGTAAGTTTTTGTTTGGCCTGAGGGATTGTTAAGCCAATGAGGGTCACCTGGCCTAATTTAGGAATGGAAACAGTGCCGGCGTCATCCAGCATGAGCCATTTTCCATATACTTCATTTGAATTATAGATGCCATAAATAGATCCTACACTGAGATCATCATTGTCCCATACACTTAAATTGATCTTATCATCCTTCCGCAATGTGTATTCATAATGAGCATTGAAAGCAAAAACTGAATCCTGCTTTTGTAAGTCAAGGGCGTCTTTCCTGGAAGGTACCATCAGGTTCTGGGTTACGCAGGATGATAGAAATATAATTATCAGAAACATTGAAATTGTAAAGGTAATTTTCATAGTATGGTAGATTTAAAAATTACATGAATGACAGTAACTTCTTAATAAATGAGGGGTTGTTCTTCTTCAGAAGTTCCATAGTTTCTGTAATCTTATTCAGCACCCTGGTAATATTTTCCAGTTCCAGTTCTCCTTTCACGATGTAGTCAAAAGCCCCGAATTTGAGCGCATTGACCGCAGTGGTGATATTTTCCTGGCCGGAAATGAAAACGACGTAGATATCAGGATTGAACCGTTTAATTTTTTTCAGGATCTCTATTCCGGTTATCTCACTCATACCATGGTCGAGAAAGATAATGTCAGGATTTTCCGTAAGACAGTTTAAACAGGCAGTTCCGCTTTCAAATGTCTTAATTTGCTGACAACCAAGTCGGGATGCATGCTGTTGATATAAACTGAGACTAAATGCGTCATCGTCGACAAAGAAGATATTTAAGGATTTTAATAGTTCCATATCCAAAAGGTTTTCCTTGTGAATTCCAAGAATCTGCCAATTGTTAACTGATTGAAAAATAACCTGTTATGTTGTGTGGTGTTCGGCGTAATTCCGTCGGGGGGATGTTTTTTCCATGGGGTGGAAATATTAAACGGTTTATATATGATACAGCTATTTTAAGGAAACAAATGAGAAGCCATCATAAATAAAATTACAATAAAAATATAGGTGGATGTCAGAAGTTCTTTTTAATGCTAAATGTCATAGATTATGGTCTAACAGATTTTTGCGCATAGGTATATTTTCCCCGAATTTCTTTTTGAGCTGCATGCACCTCTGAAACTTCTTCCATCCACCAAATATATGATGTAAAATACTGATGACTATGAACCCCTGATTCTTATCGCTCAATTGGCAATTTCCATATTTTAATTTATTTTGTATAACTCATTATTTGACTAATTTTGCTTTTGCCAATTTAGCCTATCGTTAACTACTTGTTTCCCTTATATTTTAACGCGAACAGATAAACGTTTCCTTATGTAATTAATTTACTTTACTTGTTAATGGACAATACCAACCCTGATAGAGCAGTATTATAGATCATAATACTGAGCCTTTACCTATTTTATTACCAACTGTTTAATACAGGTTGAAGAATCATTGTTTTATATTAATTCTCCTCATGATGAGGGGCCTGAATACTTATGCACAGTTGCAACGCAGTACCACCCTTCCCGGCGCTCCCGGTAAAGGCACTATTGTTGTTTTTCCCCGCGGCATACAACAATCATCAGGACAAGTCTCTTATCTGCTTGCAGCGGATACAGGGAATAATATACGCATGATCCCCGTATTCCCCGACAAACGTTATGATACTGCAGTATGGCATCAACCACCCCACAAACCTTTCCTGGTAGTACATGGCAATGTGATGTATGATTATTACTACCAGGGGAAAATTGATACGCCATATCAGCAGAAAGATGTGTATCAGCATACCTTGTCTACATGGATGGATCTTACAATCCGTGATCAATATCCTGTTCATGTCACCTTTTCTACTACACAAGGTAACTCATCACTGTTCCGTAACATCACAGGATGTAGTATACAATATACCAACCGCGACTTTCGTAACCTGTTAATTCAAAAATTAAAGAGCTGGGATGTATCCCGTATCAAACAATTAAAGGAATTAATGGATGAGAAAGCCCTGCTGGATGCAAAGGAAAAAGAACTCAGCCAGTTGAAAAGCTGGTTATCTTCTCCGGCTGTTTTACAAAGACTGGTGGAAGCAAAGGAAAAAGAATTATATGGTAAACACAATGATTCTTTGTCAGGAATTCCTGTTATCCCATCTATACCCAATATTAATTTACGCTACAAGGCTGGTATCAGAGAGCCTTGTAGTAATAGACTACTCTCCGATACCAGTATTGAATCGCAATATACTGCCAGGCAACAACAGCTTGACAGTCTGCAAAAAAGATGGCAGCAAATGGATAGTAGTTATCATGCGCATCAGTTACAGGTAGGGAATTTAAAAGGTGATATGGTGCAAAAGATATCAGCTAGCCGGAATAATGCTGAACTCTCCGCACAATTAAATAGTATGAATCTTCCGGATTCCGTTCTGCCCAAAGGCTATAAAACATTGCTGGCGATTCGTAAGCTTTCAATAGGTCGTGCCCTTGCTGATTATTCTGAACTCACCGCCAAATCCATCAGTATCCAGGGTATACAGGTTGAGTATAACCCCAGATATTACGTGGCATTTGCAGCAGGTACGATTGACTACCGTTTCCGGAATTATGTGGTATACAATGGCTCGCCTGGTCAATACCTTACTATGATCAGAGGTGGCTATGGAATGAAAGAAGGGAATCACCTTTATGTTTCTTTTTTCAGAGGAAAGAAACAACTCTATAATCAGCGTACCGGTACTGACAGTACCACGCCTGATTATAATATAATGGGGATGGCTGTAGAAAGCCGTTGGCAGATCAGTAAGAACGTTTACGTGACGGGGGAAGTGGCTAAATCGTCGCTGCCTTATTACCAGATCACTGACGATGATACCAAGGTCAGAAGCATGCTGAGGTTTAGTGAACATCGCAACCTGGCGTATTCATTATCTGCCAATGGTTTGATCACTAAAACCCACACCAAACTGACAGGTATATACAAAGTATTGGGGGCCGGTTTCCAGTCTTTTAGTTTATATACCACAGGCGCTAAACAAATCGCCTGGTCTGTACGTGTGGATCAGCCTTTCTTTAAAAAGAAGTTGATGATCACTGCATCCGTGCGTCGTAATGATTATAACACCTCTTACCAACAGGCTAACTATCAGAGTAACACTATTTACAAAACTATCCAGGCTACATTGAGTATTAAACATTTCCCTGTATTCAGCCTGGGTTATTACCCCAGCTCTCAGCTCACAAAGCTGAGCGACGGTTCCTATATCGAGAATACCTTCTATACCATGGTAGGCACTGTCAGCCACTTCTACAAAATAAAAAGAATCATGATGAATACCCTGCTCTCATATACCAGGTTTTATAATAAGATGGATGACAGTAGTTATGTCTATTACAATACAAATAGCATACTTCTCAACCATACGATGTTCCTCGGGCGCTTTACTGTACAAAGCACCGGTTCTGCTGCCATGAATGGGGAATACGATCTATACGGTGCAAATGGCAGTGTACAGTTCAAAGCATTTAAATGGCTGGAAATAGGAGGAGGATTGAAGTATAGTTATCAATCTGTGTATGACCTCAGTAAAGTAGGATATACAGGCAATTTCAGGGTGATGATTCCCTACCTGGGACAACTGGAAATGATGGCAGACAAAGGATTTATTCCCGGCACAGAAAAGAAGCTGGTTTCAAATAATACAGGAAGGCTCACCTATACAAAAACCTTTTAAATGAAAAACTACATCATTATAGCATTATTATGGCTATCCATTCAAACCAATGCACAGGTCAGTATGACGGTGCAGTTACCCCCGACAGGCGTACTACAAAAAGCGCAGTTATGGAATATCCTGTTGGTATCGGCATCTTCTTCCATGAATGTGTTTGTTGAATTACGTATCACAGATGCAGAAACGAATCAACCGGTATTAACAGGAGTATCCCGTTCCATTTTGCTGAATAAAGGGGCAAAACAGCTACAGGCAGGCGATGTCTCTCCTGTAACCTATGAATATCTTTCTGTTGCGGCAGATAGGAATGCAAATGGTCTGCTCACTGCCGGGAATTATATTGCCTGTTACAGTTTATTCCAGGAATCAGGCGAAGTGAATACTCTGCTGGCAGAAGATTGTTTACCCTTCACTGTAGAGCCGGTAAGTCCACCATTATTAAATAGTCCTGCAGATGAAAGTGTCGTGGAAGGCAACCTGCCACAGTTTACCTGGTTGCCTCCGACACCTATCACCATCTATAGTGACCTGAATTATACATTTACCATCGTTGAACTACACACAGGGCAATCTGCTGCTGAAGCCATACAAGCAAATATCCCTGTATACCGGAGTGTGTACTATAAAGATTTGTTCCTGAACTATCCGGTATCAGCAGTAGCACTGGATACTTCTAAAACATATGCCTGGACGGTGACGGCAAACAATGGAAATACTTTCTCTGCACAAACAGATGTCTGGACATTTAAAATCAAACCTGTTACTACTGATACTGTAGCGGCTGTGAAATATGCATATGTACAATTGAAAAAGGAAATAGATGGTTCTGCCATTACCTGTTCAGGTGCATTTCAATGTGGTTACACAAATGATGCAAATGATAGCACCGTTATTTATGAAATTGTTTCCCTCAATGCTTCCCAGAAGATTGTAAAAACAGGTACGCTCTCCGTTAAGCCAGGTATGAACCTGTTAGAAGTTGATTTTGGTAGTGATAAAAATATTTCCAGTGGACAATCATACCTGTTCCGGCTGCAAAATAGACGTCGTGAAAAATGGCAGATGAAATTCTATTATCAAAAAAAGTGAAGAAATGAGACGAATAATTCTATTGATAATAATGGCTATCTGTTCCTGCCCCGTATGTGCACAGGATACTGCTGCGATTGCCAAAGTCATGCAGTTGGTACGACAGGTGCAGGACAGGATTATTACAGTTCCCACAAGCTATTATATACTGTATACCTATTCGAATGAACATACACCAGCAACCTTGCTGGATAGTATGCGGGGTACTGTTGAAATAGATGGGACTAACTACCATAGTATATTGGATAGCACAGAAACCATCCACAATAGCAAGTACAATATCGTCCTCTTCAAAGAAGATAAGGTGATGTATCTCGCCAGCAGTACACCAGGTGAAGTAGGTACGAACCCCATGCAACAGATGCTGTCATTTCTGGACAGTGCTCACAATAGTACCTGCTCATTTAGCAGGAATAAAAGTCAGGTGAAGGTGCTTATCAGTTTTCCCTCCGGGGGTACCTGCAAGCAGTTTAATATCACGCTGGATACCGCTGCAAAAAGGCTGATTTCCATGGAATACATTATCCGCACATCCTTATTGATGGATGAACAATCACAGGAAGATGTGCCGGATAAATATGAGGAATATGCTTTTGTAAAAGCCACCTTTACTGGTTACAGGGAATTGAAAAAGAACCTGCGACTGTTCGATGAGCGTAATTATTTTTTTAAAGCAGGTGCCGAATTTAAAGTAGCATCTGCCTATGAAGATTATACCATTTTTGTTGGCTCACCAGGCCTGCAATAAATCTAAATAAATATGATACTGGATTTAGCTGCAAAGGGGAAGAAGGCATTTGCCATTACGATGCTGGCCCTACTATACATTCAAACAGTCATTCCTGCTTATTCATTGGCTGCTGCAAAAAGCTTTCCGATGAAAGGAATAAATGGAGTGGTTGTCAACCCCTCAATTCATAAAGTGCCGGTTATTTATAAGGCTGTTACGCCTGGTACTTATAAGGCCTTCCCTCCAGGTACCAATAATGGCCTCCTGCCTGTTACCAATAATGTGTCGACGACTGCTACTGCCAGGATAGGCGGACCGGGTCAACCTGAAATGCAGGCCTTCACCTCTGTGAGCAGCGACAATATGGTCGACCTGTTCTCCGGAGATTTCTCTTATTCAATCCCCCTGCTGGATGTAGGCGGATACCCGATTGCCCTTGGTTACAATAGCGGTATCTCCATGGATCAGGAACCCAGCTGGGTAGGACTTGGATGGAATATTAATCCAGGTACGATCACACGTAACCTGAGAGGTATCCCTGACGATTTTGATGGCAAAGATAGTATTCGTAAAGTCCAATATATTAAGCCTACACAAACATGGGGCGTGAACCTGGAGGTAGGTTATGAACTCTTTGGTAAACCCTCAGAGACGGCGCAGTCAAGTGATAGTTCCACTGGTACCATTTCATTTGGTCTAGGTTTCACACATAATAACTATAAGGGATATGGTATTGAATCTTCCCTCTCTGCCGGGTTGAATGCTGGTTCCAAAACGTTCCCCGGGTTATCAGGAGGGTTGTCATTGACAAATAGTTCTACTGATGGTCTCACTGCCGGGGTTTCCCTTTTTGAAAGTGTCAGCGCGAAGGATGGTGATTTAGAGTCAAAATCAGCATCCACCTCGGCATCTGTCTCAGCTTCCTACAATACGCGCGCTGGTTTGAAAGACCTGCAGCTATCAGTAGGTACCCGTTTATACCAGGTTATGCAGAAAAGTAAAGTAGATGCTAACTATAGAAACCCTTCATCATCAGGTGTATTCGGAACCAGCATTTCATTTGCCAAACCTGCTTACATGCCTACGATCACGATGCCATATACAGGTTCTGCTTATAGTTTTTCTGCGAAGATAGGTACTACGACTATTGCATACCATCCATTTATAAAGGGGGAATATAGCCATTCCAAACAATATATAGCAGATGAAGATACTTCGCTCTCTCTGCCCGCATTTGGTTACCTCAATTACCAGGATGCAAATGAAAAGCCCGCTTCCCTGCTGGATTATAATATAGAAAAGGAAATGCCCTACAGGGAAAAGCCTGCTATACCTACTATTGGTATTCCTGCTTATACCTATGATGTATTTTCTATTACAGGTGAAGGAACAGGTGGTATGTTCCGTGCATACAGGGGGGATATCGGTTATGTGTATGATCACCAAATGAAAACCAAAGATGGTTCTACCAGTGGAAATGTGGACCTGGGTTTTGGGCAATCCTTCCATTGGGGTGGTGATTTCAACCTGGTACGTGCCAGCACTGAAGTAAATCCATGGACAGCCCGTAACTATATGGCATTGGAAGTTCCTTTTAAAAGTTCAACGGGTTTATATGAAGCAGCTTATTTCCGTAACCCGGGAGAAACAACCGTGAATGATAAAGACTGGTATGATGCTCTTGGAGGTGATGAAGTAGTCACTACCCGTCTGCAACACCTTAGTAGCAGTAGTGCACGAATGTACGCCCTCAATATCCTGGACAGATACAAAGCTTTTTCAAAAGATAGTTTTGTAACCGTGACCAGTGAAACGGCGGGTAGAATGAAACGTGATAAACGTACACAGGTCATTTCTTATCTCACCGCTGAAGAAGCAACGACTGCAGGACTTTCACAATATATAGACAACTATGCGGTAAATACTTTCCCACTGCAAAGTTGCGATGTTACTTATCCTTCTGACCTCACAGATAGTATGCAGGGCTTAAGAGGTGATTACTACAGTGGACGCAATTTTAAATCTTTCCTTTTTAGCAGAACAGATACTGTGGTGAACTTTGCTAACCTTACAGAGATCAATGTAAATAAGCCTGAAGGTATATCTACGATCAGGCATAATTTTTCTGTGCGCTGGACCGGGAGATTAAAGACAGACGTGACCGGTAGATATGTTGTTTCAACACGCAGTGATGATGGTATCAGGTTATACATAAATGATTCTCTCGTGTTTCAAAGGTGGACAGATCATCCTGATAGTAAGGCGGATTCTGCTGTACTTAACCTGGTAGCTGGTGAGACGTATACTATAAAGATGGAGTATTACCAGAAAGACGAACGCGGTGTAGCGAAATTACAATGGAAATATGCCGGATTACCCAATCAGTTTGTTCCTAAACCAAATCTATATCTCACACCTGCAAAAGATACTTTCCAAATTGAGGATGGTGCTATCGCAAGAGAAAAACGTGTCAATACTTTCAGGAAGAGCAATCACTTCTCTGAGATCGATGTACTGAATGCTGATGGGCGCCGTTATATATACGGTATCCCAGTATATAATTTTTTGCAGAAAGATGTTTCTTTTTCTGTGAATACAGATAGTGGTAGTATCGCTGAAGGGCTGGTTGGTTACATTCCAGGAAAAGACAATACCACTGCTAACAGAAATGGTATTGATAACTACCTCAGTAAAGAAGAAACGCCCGCATATCCTCATTCCTTCCTGCTTACAGGTATCCTGAGCCCGGATTATGTGGATCTCACCGGAGATGGCATTACACCCGATGACAGGGGCGATGCCATCAAGTTCAATTATTCGAAGGTGGCAGATAAGAACAACCCGGAAAGATGGCGTACTCCTTATTCAAAGAAGGCGACCTATAACCCCAATTTATTGACCGACAACAGGGATGATAAAGGAAGTTATGTATATGGTGAGAAAGAATTGTGGTACCTCAACTCCATAGAGTCAAAAAATATGATAGCTACCTTCTGGGTGAGCAACAGGGAAGATATGCCGGGCATGGATGAGGATGGAAACCTGCAGGCAATAGGCCAGCACAAGAAACTGGACTCTATCAAGGTGTACTCCAAATCAGATTTCCTGAGTTATGGTACAAAAGCATTGGCAATAAAAACAGTTCACTTTCAATATAGTTACTCTTTATGTAAAGGTGTGAATGCAAGTGAGCCAACAAAAGGCAAACTGACACTTGAAAAAGTTTGGTTCACCTACAATGGTAATCAACGTGCAGATAAGAATGCATATGTGTTTGGCTATAATAGCAACAATCCTACATATGCCACTAAGAACTATGACAGATGGGGTAATTATAAAGATGCCGCACAAAACCCGGGTAGTCTGAATAATGCTGAATATCCATACGCATTACAGGATAGTACACTGGCTGCTCAGAATATGGCCGCCTGGACACTGGATCGGATAAAACTCCCATCCGGAGCCACCATGAAAGTAGATTATGAAAGTGATGATTATGCCTATGTACAGAACAGGCGTGCAGCACAGATGTTTCATGTGGCAGGTGTATACACAGGTATTCCTTCCCAGGCAAACCTGACAACAAACCTTTACAGCAGTAGCAGTACCAGTAATGAACATCTGTATGTGGGTGTAAATGTACCAAAGGCCATAACTGATGAAGAGGTATATACCCGTTATCTCGAAGGTATGGATACGCTGTTTTTCAAAATGTTTGTAAAGATGCCAACGGATAAATTCGGGAGTGGGGCTGAGTATGTAAACTGTTATGCCACAATTGATCCGGGCAACTATGGAACCTTTAACGATGGTAATAGCATCTGGTTCAAACTACAGGCTATCAATAGCTCCGGCGAAGTCAGCAGCGGGGGGTATAGTCCGTTAGCAAAAGCAGCGATGCAGTTCCTGCGCCTGAACCTTTCTTCCAAAGCATACCCCGGATCAGAGACGAGTGATGATCTCACTCCTCTGGATGGTGCAAAAATGCTCTTATCGCAGGTTACTAACCTGACCGAAATGATCACGGGTTTTGATAAAAGCGCCCGGATTAAAGGTTGGGCAAAAACCTTTGATACTACCCGCTCTTTTGTACGACTGGCCAATCCTTATTATAAGAAATATGGAGGTGGACTTCGTGTAAAACGGATCAGTATCTATGATAACTGGGATGCAATGACCAGCCAGAAGCAAGCTGTATATGGCCAGGAATATACCTATACGACCACTAAAGATAGCTTAACGATTAGTAGTGGGGTGGCCATCTGGGAACCTACCATTGGGGGTGAAGAAAATCCATGGCGATTACCTATTCAGTATAAACAGCAGTCAGCCGTTTTGGCGCCTGTCAGTTCGGGTTATGTAGAAAGACCATTGGGCGAAACCTTTTTCCCTGGTCCCTCAGTGGGATATAGCAGGGTCAAGGTACGATCCATCAATACAAAGCTAAAACGCTCTGCAAATGGCTATTCAGAAACCTGTTTCTATACCAGCTATGATTTTCCCACTATTACAGACATGACCCCGCTGGGTGATAATAAGAAAAGGTTTAAACCCACACTGGCCAATTTGCTACGCATCAATGCCCGTCATTACATGGCGGTTAGCCAGGGATTTAAAGTAGAGTTGAATGATATGAATGGGAAGATTAAATCACAGTCAGTATTTGGAGAAGCGGATTCAACGAATGCAATCACCTCTACTCATTATCATTACCACACGGATGATGCAACGGCTACGTTTAAGCACCTGAACAATACGGTAAAGGTGATGAGTGCAGAAGGTGTGATCGATACAGCCGCCACAGTAGGTAAGGATGTGGAGCTAATGATGAGTATGAGAGAACAACGTTCTGTAACACAGTCATTCAATCTGAATATTAATAGTGATGGATTTTTGGCGGGTACTTTCTGGGCAATCATTCCGAGTCTGTTGAATATCGCACAACGTGAAGAAGTCATCTTCAGGGTAGCAGGTACCATGAAAGTAGTCAATCGTCATGGACTATTGGATAGTGTTGTGGCCATTGATAAAGGCAGCAGGGTCGTGACACGGAATATGTTGTATGATGGGGAGTCTGGCTCCGTAGTACTGACCAGTACCCAGAATGAATTTAATGACCCGATATACAATTTCTCTTTACCGGCAGGCTGGATTTATGATGGGATGAGTGGGGCCTATAAGAATATCGGGGCTACAGCAGATAATGTAACTATTAAGGAGGGGAAGATAATATCAGGATTGGACTCAGCTATGGTGGTTAGCTATTTCTCTGCAGGTGATGAAATACTGGTTTATACCAGGCAGAAGACGGGTGGTACGGATTGTGAACCTGAAATTGCTACCTGGCCTGCATTGAGCAGATTATATGCAGTTGATGCCAATGCCATTAGCGGAGGAGATCCTGCTATTTATTTTGTAGATAAAGATGGAGCTCCTTTCACTGGCACAGAGGTAACGATGAAGGTGACAAGGTCTGGCAGAAGAAACTTATCGGTATCAGCAGGGGAGGTCGCTATGTTGGAAAACCCTATTTCAAGTGGTACATCATTGGTGATTGATGAAAATTCACGCGTATTAGCAGCCAGTGCTACAGAATATAGCCAGTTTTGGAAAGTGACAGATGTAAAGAAGGTAGATTCAGTGACCAGTTGTATACAGCAAACTTATGCTGACTATAATAGCGGTTGTGGTCTGCATGTATATGGCAATGATAGCATAGGGGGCTATTACACCATAGAATGTACAAGTGGCTCCGCAGATCCTGTTTATTATAGTATACCAAGAGATCAGTATTCATCAACAGTGAGTCAGGCTGCCGCCAATGCACTCGCGCAGGCTGCACTGGATTCCATTGGGCCAATATACGCGGCAATGAATAGTACCTGCGTAGAAACCTGTAACCTGACAGCATATAAGAAAGATGATTCTGAAGACCTCCCATCCTTTGAAGTGATTGCGATCAATAACGAAACGGGCGTGAGTTACCAGATAGGTGGCGGAGAACAGGTGACTCAATTCCCTGTCTGTAAGGCGATTCCGGAGGGCTCCTATACCGTCAGGATGGCGGCCATGGAAACCTGTTATGCATATTCCGCGGATTCTACAGAGTATGAGCTGAGCGATGATACCTATCAGACTTTTCAATCCAGTACACCGATCAATGTTTTGCTGTCAAGAAATAAAAGGAAATATAATACTTCATTTAGTGTAAGTGTGTCTAAGAATGATTGTGACTCGGGTTATGTAGGCTCCTCCGTATCTGTCACCATAGCAGCAGGCTTGTATTATTCTTATGTATCTGTAGCCGATGCCAACAACAAAGCGGCTGCTGCAGTCGATACCTCCTCATTACAAACACAGGCTAATAATTCAGGCACCTGTCTGGATGCTACACACCTGATCGTAAAAGCCAAAGATGGGTATAGCCCGTCACCGGTAGAGGTAACCTATGCAACAGATGCCGGATTCTCAAATACGGTACAGCTCTTTGCAATGGTGGATAGTATATATACGACAATATCATCTGCTATGTGGAATATTACATTCAATCCGCAAACAACATCTTATACTTATCATATATCTATCAATGGGGGAGATACACAAACATTTACTACCGCAACGACTTATCACATCAGTGGGCCGCCGTTAACCATCGAAATCTGGTAGTAATCATTATTTCCTAAACTGTCTGAATATAACACATGAAAAAATATATCCTTATAGTAATAATGCTGATTGGCAGCAACGCGTACGGACAATCCTGTACCTGTGAGTGCCTGAAACCATTGTTCGATTATGTGATCGCATCCGGTCGTCTGTTTACAAAAGAGACAGATCATATTATCCTGGCATCTCTCATGACTGATGCCCGGAATGCAGGCTATGACGTGTCTTATACACAATGTGCAATTCTGTATAAGAACATCAATAATTATTTCTACGCCACTTCTGCTGATGCCACCAGTACCAAATACGTAGCACGTATCGGAGACTGTACGATCAATATCAAATCATCCAGCTCAGTTACGTTTGCGAATCTTGTCAGTGATGCGTGTTCAGGCACAGGTGATGTGGTGACTTATCATACTAAAACCAGCAGTACATCTGTGGCTACTTTGTCTGTAGATAGCTGTTATACCTGCACCACAGTGGCATCCAGTCTGTGTTACAGCGCTGTTACTGATACAAGTGTAAATGCATATACATATGGACTGGCGGGCAACTGGCGGGCGTTGAAGAGTTATGTTTATTATGGTAGCCGTGCTGAAACCCAGACCGGCACACAGGTGAATCTTCGCTCCGGAGGTACTGTTGCAGCATTTGCTCCTTTCTGGAAAGTCAGTAATAAAAAGTGGGTGGCACAAAAGGATACTACCCGTTGGGTATGGAATAGTCAGACAACCTTGTTCAATCGTAAAGGGTTGGAACTGGAAAATAAGGATCCCCTTGGCAGGTACAATGCAGGGTTGTATGGTTATCAGGATGCCATGATCATTGCGGCCACGCAGAATGCGCGTTATCGGGAAGCAACCTATGAAGGATTTGAAGATTACTTCTATGGCGTACCTGCCTGTGATGAGGTGTGTAGTGCTGGCAGGAACCTGGATTTCTCAGGGTATAAAACCTTGATGACAACCAGTCAGCATCATACCGGCAAATATAGTTTGCAGGTACCTGCTGATTCAGTGATCAGTATCAGTGCGACAGTGGTTGCTGCTGACACTGCATCCTTAGGTCTGACCTTTAATACAGGTACGAATCTTTGTACAACTACCACACCTGTGCTCAAAAGTGTCAAAGCTACCCAGGATGCGTTGATCCCTGTATTCTCACCCATCGAAGGTAAGCAGATCGTAGTGAGCTGCTGGATAAAAGAAGGGATGCAATGCGCCGGTAACACCTATGCCAATAATCGTCTCAGTATAGTAGTAAAAGGCAGCAGTGATTCCACCACGGTGATCGCTACACTTTCAGGTGCCATCATAGAAGGCTGGCAACGATACGAACAGGTGGTTACCCTGCCTGCGGGTACTACCCAGTTGTCAGTCAACCTCCAGTCATTGAATAGTATGGTTGTATATCTGGATGATCTGCGTATTCATCCTTACAATGCCAACATGCAGTCTTTTGTCTATGACCCTGTTAGCCTTAGGCTCATGGCACAACTTGACGAAAATAACTATGCCACACTATATGAATACGATGATGATGGCACCCTGATCCGTACTAAAAAGGAAACGGAACGAGGTATTAAAACGATCACCGAAAGCAGGAGCGCCCTTTTAAAACAATAACCCCATGCAAAAACTATTGCAGCAATATCAAGGCATATGGTGTATGCTGTTCCTGTTAATGGCGATGTCCATGAAAGGACAGGCACAGACAGTAACCGTTATTAAAGAAGTATTGGATGGCAGCTCAGGCCAGATAGTAGTAGGTGCCAACGTGAGTGTAAAGGATGAAGGATACTTTGATAAAGAAATACAACCAAAACTGGATACACCTTATAGTGTAAGGAATATTGTTACCCTCAGGATTAATGAATATTCCACCCTGTACCTTCCTTCAGAATTTACAGCAGCTGTGGATGTGCGGATAATTTACACCAAGGCTGATCTGACAGAGGATTCACTTACCCAGACGCTGACGCTTGATTATAATAAGACAAGCGCGTCATATACCAGCAGGAGCAGCTTTGCATTCAACAATGCACATAAGGTCACTATCAGGGTGGTTAGTATCACCACCACGGCCAGTAAGGATATTCTACCGGCACTGTTGCTGGAAAATGAACTGGATGTACACCCGGTGTATAAAATAGCCTGTACGGATGCCGTGGATAGTGTAAGTGATAACAGTGCCGCATTGTCAGATACCAGCGATGAGCTGACGGTAACCTGGTCTGCCGTACAGGGAGCAGATGATTACGATCTTGAATGGACATACATCGATTCTACTGCATTGTACCGTTATGGTACTCCGCTTGATACGGAGTCTTTGTTTACGAATAATGCCACCCGCGTAACCGTTACAGGTACTACCTATAATATACCGCTCATGTACGATGAACCGGGATATTTGTTTTATCGTGTCAGGTCTGTACAGGAGCGGGATAATTATGTGCGTATGGAAACCCTGTGGAGCTCTAACTATATAACTGGTTTAGGAAAGTTTTATTACAGGGGGCATGAGCGTTCGCTCAACTGGCAGTCTTCCATCCAATATGCCGAAGATGGTAAGCGAAAAGTAGTGGTACAATACTTTGATGGTAGTATGCGGGGCCGGCAGACTGTCACGAAAGATAACAGTACCAATACGGCACTGGTGGCAGAAACCATGTACGATTACCAGGGACGACCTGCCATAGCTATCTTGCCTTCGCCCACATTAAATACGGCCATCAGGTATTTTCAGAAATTTAATACAGCGGCAGGAGGGGTGGAGTATGATAAGAATATGTACGATTCCTTATCTACAGCCGAAGATTACCTGACGGGTGGAGCAGATAGTATGTCTGTATTAACTGGTACGAATCAGTATTACTCTGCCAATAATCCGCTGAAGAATGAAGGCATGAACAAGTACCTGCCTGTGGGTGGTGGGTATGCCTTTGTGCAAACGGAATATACACCTGATAATACAGGCAGAATAAGCAGAGAGAGTGGGGTGGGTCCGGTATATAAATTGGGGAGCAACCATGAGACCCGGTATTACTATGGTGCGCCCGGACAGAATGAATTAGATCTCCTGTTTGGTACAGATGTAGGTGATAAATCACATTACTTTAAAAACGCGGTACAGGATGCCAATGGCCAGTTGTCAGTAACGTATGTCGATATGTATGGGCGTACCATTGCCACAGCATTGGCAGGAGGGGCGGACAGTGCCGGTCTTTCAGCATTATCAGGCATTACTTCACTGACGTATGTCGATACCTTGTCTGGTAAGACCAGCAATGTATTGAAGGATCTCTCGCTGCAGACCACAAAGAGTCAGCTGGTACCCATTGAAGCTGATTATACTTTCCGCTACAAGCTAAATACCCCCACCCTGACCATTCCTGATTGTAATAATGATTCTGTAAAATACAATATATGGTATGATGTAACCATTACGATCACAGACGATGCGAATAATCAACGACTGGGTGGTGCTGCATACGTAAAGGAATTACATAATTACACAACAGGGTCAGATCCTATAGCGAATGCGACTGCACAGCAAATCGCTGATTCATTTACCATACATCTTCCCCGTGGTACCTATGAAATAACTAAGACACTCAGTATTAACACTGCGGCGCTGGGGTATTACAAGGACAGCATCTTCCTGCAAAAGAATCTTTGCAAAACCCTTGCGGGTTATATCAGTGATGAAGCGACTGTACAAAGTAGTACAGAGTGTATACCTGACTGCCAGGCCTGCTTTGCCAATATTGGTAGCTGGGATAGCTTCCGGACGGAGTATATGACGTTAGGTAGCATTTCCGCAACTGATTCTGCTTCCTACAGAGATGCGGCTTATATCGCCTATGAAGAGGCGGTAGATGCCTGTAATGCACTATGTGACAGTGTATCTCCTGCCACAGATGTATTGACGCAGATGTTGGCAGACGTGACGCCACCTTCAGGTCAGTATGCAGTAGCTGATGATTCGCTGGCAATATTTTCCATCTTCTATAATAAGGATGAAACGGTACTGCCTCCTTACCAGCGGGATTCTGTCATCTACCTGGATGAGAATGGCAAGCGGGATACAGTGTATGATGAGCTGACTGGGGCATGGGTAATTCCTCAGGACCTTTCACCGGAGCAATTCGCCAATAAATTCAAAACTTCATGGGCAGATGCATTGCTGAAATTCCATCCGGAGTATTGTAAATACCTCACTTATTTAATATATAAGGATAGTTATGACTGGGATGAGGTAGCCAGAAAAGTAGATACCTATGATTCAGCTAATGCAAAAGGGTATATGAACCCTGTGGGGTTGGCTGACGGTACTGTTAACACGTTTAACCTGCATCAGGACAAGCAGGATCCAATTTATACAAATACCACGCTTGTTACACAGTTGCGCTACCAGGTAGGGACCAATTATAAGAAAACGGGGTACACGATGTATACCGTAGCGGCAGGGATGGTGAAATGCGTGGATTCAACCAATTCCTGTTATGATTCATATAGCACAATAAAATCTGCTTATACTGCCAGTACTAATTGTACTGCGGACCTGGATATGCAATGGCGCAATTTCAGGGAGATGTACATCAATGCCAAGCATCATATACTTGATTCCATCATTGATAAATCGTCCTGTACAGTAACGGCTTCCCAGTTGATAGATTCCGGCTACCAACCTATCTTCAATACAGCAGCCAGTGCGTTGAGTTCCAGTGCGCCGTCTTACGCCAGTGCAACTACGGCAGCGGGTATACAGGCAGCGGAAGACGCTGTCCGGGTAGCGATGGATACGTCTTATGCGCAGAACTGCCGGAGTTATATAGCGGAGTGGGTGAAAAACCTGGCAAGCTGTAAGTATGATTCAGCGGATTTGTATGGGGTGATCATCCCAAAACTGGTAGAGGTATGTAAGCAAGGTTCTGATACTGCACATCCATTTGGGTCAAGTACAATATCTGATGGCAGCACTTATGCCTATGCAAGTTTCGAAGCAGTACTGGCAGAATACAATTCAACTCATAGTATTACCAATCCGTATGAGTGTAATGAATACATGATTACGTATCCGGCGGCCTACGATGCGCAGCCGGCGTATTATGATATCACGCTCACCAGCAAACCTGATAGTTGTCAGTGTGCGAAACTGAATTCACTGTATACAGAATACACGCTCCATGCAACAGATACAGATACCAGTTTTGCTACTTATGTGAACCGTACCCGTGGCATTAGTATGACGGATGCTGATCTGACAGCCTTATTAAATTCCTGTAGCAATAGTAGCAACACCTGTGTAAGCCTGGAGAATGCTGTTACCATTCCACCTGCATTACAGTGTTATACGGGTGAGATTTGTGTTACCTGTGCAGTGGTCGATACCTTTTACAACCAGTTCCTGCGTGCTTATCCAACATCCGTACCCACCAGGGAAGAAGGGGATACCATTCAGCAGCAGAAGAACCGGTTCTTTGTTAACTACATGAATGTAAAGCTGGGCTTTGCAAAAGAGGCGTGGGAATACCTGGAATTTATTGACAATTGTACATCGGTGACACTGGCAAAGGCATCATCCAGTGAGGCACGGAGTTCAGGTTCATCAGATACCTGTACCACGTTAAAGAACCTGGCAGTAGATTTCCTGGCCTCGCATCCGGCGGCAGATGGAGATACGCTGACGTTGACAAAGCAGGTGCCATTGTCAACGGTAAAGCATATTTACTCATTCACGCCTGCGTCTACATCCGTATATTCTCTGGCTGCTGTGGTGGGATCTACCTCCTGGAATGGATCAAGTATTTATTATAACCTTCGTGACAATGCGATATTTAATTTGAGCGTATTGCCAAGGGATGCCAGCATCACTAACGCGACGTTGAATTTATTTGCTAAGCCTGAGCAGATAGAATTGTATAATTCGAATCCTGACAGTGCACATAGGAACTCTACGTCCAGTGAATTATATGGATATTTTGAACGTTTATTAGGGCCGGTGACAGTGGATAGTACTACCTGGGCAAATCAGCCAGCGGTAACAGAAGTGAACAGGGTTACCATTGGTCCTTTCCCAATAGGATATAGTAATAGTGATTATACAGATCAGGAGTGTACGAACCTGGTGAAAGATTTGTTCAGTGCCTATCTGAACGGTACGAATTATGGCATGCGGCTTAGGTTAAGTGATGAGGATACAGAGAGTAAGGACCTGAAGTCCATTATATTCTGGAACAACAGTACGACTATAGATTATGATGTTGAGCCACCGTATATAAATGTCACCTATACCGCCAGTCGTTGTGAAGAGTTTACTGCATATGTAAATGAGCAGATGGGCTGGTCTTATACAAAGGCGCAGCTGAATAGTATTATTCAGAGAACTTGTAGTAGTACGACTGATATATGCGAGTATGTTAGTTATACTTCTTACGATGGAGATCTGTTGTGTGGTAAGTCCACGGCTATTTTTGGTACGGTCAATGATTCCATCACCAATTGTTCAGACACGGCTTTCTTTGCATATACGTTAGCATATGAAAAATACAATTCGTATCGAGATTCATTAAGGAACAGTTTTGATAAATTATACAGGGATACAGCGTTCGCTGGGGGAGAACGTGAGTTGTTTACGATGTCTTATTCCACAAGTGAGTATCATTATACTTTGTACTATTATGATCAGGCGGGTAACCTGGTGAGGACGGTACCACCTTCAGGTGTGGTGATCAACCGGGCCGCTTCCTGGCGGGCTGCGTTAGCAGCAGCACGGGCATCAGGTAGCACTTATGTTCCTGCGCATACGCAGGCGACGGAGTATCGGTATAATACGCTGAACCAGGTGATATCACAGCAGACGCCGGATGGAGGAGTGTCTAATTTCTGGTATGACCGTTTAGGACGGTTGGTTATTTCTCAGAATGCGAAGCAGATAGGTGTAAATGCATATAGTTATACCAGCTATGATGGATTAGGACGTATTAGCGAGGTAGGGGAGATTACGAGTTCGACAGCGATGACGAATGATGTCAGCCGGAGTGAGGCAGGTCTTTCTGCGTGGATGAGTGCTGCCAGAGGGACTCGTACCCAGATTGTCCAAACTATTTATGATACATTGTATACCCCGATATCGGGTACCTATTTGACGCAGGAGAACCTGAGAAACCGTGTTTCCTGGTCCTCGTATTTTAATACATCTGGGGCGCAGGATTCGATGAACTTTGCTACGGCAACATTCTATAGTTATGACATACATGGGAATGTGGGTACGCTGTTGCAGGATTATAAGGGCGGGACCATGTCGCGGTTGTATAACCGATTTAAAAAGATTCAGTATAAGTATGATCTTATAAGTGGAAAAGTGAATTGGGTAGGTTATCAGCCAGGAGAGAAGGATGCATTTTATCATCGTTATAGTTATGATGCGGAGAACAGGTTGACGAATGTGGAGACCAGTCATGATAGTATTTATTGGGAGAATGAAGCCTATTATGAATATTATAAGCATGGACCACTTTCACGTACCGTATTAGGGCAGCAGCAGGTACAGGGTGTTGACTATGCATATACATTGCAGGGTTGGCTGAAAGGGGTGAATAGCACAGCCGTTACACCAGTTTTTGATATGGGAGGTGACGGATCCAGTGGTAGCCAGGTTGCGAAGGATGTGTATGGATTTGGTATTCATTACTATGGTAAGAGAGATTATACACCAATTAATTCTGCTGTTACCCCATTTGCTACGGGGATCGGCATAAAGGTGTTGTTTAATGGGAATATAGCAGCTATTAGTCAGAATATTCCATTACTAGGTAAGCCCTTAGAGTATACATATTCATATGATGTGCTTAATCGCCTCAAAGGGATGGTGGCTTGTAAGGGATTTGACAGTTTAACGAATGCATGGAACAATTCGTTTGCAACACTTTCTGATTTTAAAGAAACGATCAGCTATGATGGGAATGGTAATATCCAGACGTATATACGGCATGGGAATAACACTTTTGCAGGTTCACCATTGGCGATGGATAGCCTTGTATATAATTATCGTCCGGGTACTAATAAGCTGAGCTATGTAACAGATGCTGTAGATTCTTCTTATTATGGGAATGATATAGATAATCAGGATGCCGGGAATTATGCTTATGATAGTATAGGTAATGTACTCTCCGATGTCAGGGCCGGAGTTGATAGTATTAAATGGACGTTGTATGGTAAGATTGCGCGTATATATAAGCATAATGGAAAGGTAATTTCTTATAGTTATGATGCGGGGGGAAATCGGATCAGCAAGACGGTAGATAGCCTTCAAACCTGGTATGTACGAGATGCAGGGGGAAATGTGCTGAGTGTTTACAATTATGGTGATACAGCAATCAACAGTGGAGATTTAAGCCAGACGGAGGCACATTTGTATGGAAGTAGCCGTTTGGGCATGGCCACGATGTCGGTCAATGTACAGGATACGACAGCTGAGGCAACAACGAATATTACGGGACTAGGTACGGGGAAAAATATTATTTTTAGGAGGGGTAAGAAGTTCTTTGAATTAACGAACCATTTGGGTAATGTGCAGGCTACGGTGTCGGATCGTAAAATACAGGTAAGTGGAAATGGTACAACGATAGATTATTACAATGCAGATGTAGTGTCTGCGCAGGATTATTACCCTTTCGGAATGATACAGCCTGGTAGAAGCTATAATGCCGGAGGGTATAGGTATGGGTTTAATGGGCAAGAGAAGAGCAATGAAATAAAGGGAGAAGGAAATAGTTATACAGCGGAATTCTGGGAGTATGATCCGGGGCTAGGTAGAAGGTGGAATGTGGATCCCCGTCCGGAGGTTAGCTGGAGTCCATATGCTGTTCTGAGGGATAACCCTATTAGAATGTTTGACTTGAAGGGTGATACTACGGGAAGTGGAACTGGATCAAGTACGAGAGATGACCCTGCAAATTTAGTTGGTACAGAAGCACATAAAGCCTTATCAGATTTTCTTCGGAAGGAAAATGCGGTTAGCCTCTTAGGGAATAGCTCTCCACTGAGGTGGAATACAACAATGGTATTACCTGTAACAGGGAAAAAGCCTGATGTTGTAAATATGGCTAAAAGACAGGTTTGGGAATTAAAGCCAATTTCATGGCATCCTTATGAGGGTGATTATAGTAATTATGTGCAAGCTAAAGGACAAATTGATTCTTATGTTAGTGAATTGAATTATTTGGCAATGATAAATAATGGGAATTATGGACTTATGAAAGGATATTATACAAAAGGATCCAATAGCGTTCTTGATGCACCAGTATTTAATAATATGCAGCTCTATTCACGGGATGGCTTATATAGGTTTACTTATAGGGTTGGTAATCCTCGAACTGGACTGATTTACTACCAAGCCGAAAACTTAAAACCACAACCTGAAGCGGTTTTAGTCCCTTCTTCCAGACGACACCATTCAACGGAAGATGAGAAACCACCGAATATGGCTGTTCCTGCAGCGACTGGGGTGGCAGGCGCGGGGCTGGCTGCCTATGCTTTATTATTTTTATTAGTTTTGTAAAAATTTCTCTAATGAATTTTGTACGTTTTATATCTCTCTTCATTGGGCCTGCAATGCTGGGTTACCATAAATTGTTAATGGAGGATTTTGAGAATTCTCAGAATTATGCAGAGCTTGTAAACAAACTATTCTATTCTAATTTTTCATTTCAGGAATTTCTTGAATGGTATAAGGAAATGGATATTGTAGATTTCGATGAATTCATATTGAAAGGCGGGCGCAGTAAAATACCTGAATGTTGCAAGTTAGAAGACCTAAATGTATCCGGATATAAATATGAATACATTAAAGATATTAAAATAAAAAAATATCAGTTTTTCTCAGAAGAGAGATATCCTTCTGTTGAGGCAGCAAGAGCGTCTTTTCCTCGTCCATATTTCGCGATCAGGAAGGATTTTGTAGAATATTTTGATGATTTAATATTCTCATCCCTTTCGTCCTTTAAAAGGAACAATCAACCATCACAGGTAGAAAAAGAGCTTTTTGAAGGTGTATCTATTGTCTTTGATAAAAAGCGGAATGATATGTATTTTAGTGCACTTCAAGACTATGTTTTTCCGGATGTATCATTTAAAATTAACGGAAAGCTTTTTAAATGTAATCTGAAAACTGATCTAAAGTCCTTTGTATTCTGTGATAACTCATTTTCTTTTTTTGATGCTCAATATATATCGTATACAAAAAATGAACATCAGCGACTTATTCTTCATTATAAAACGGGTGAACCAGTGATATATCATTTCGCTGAGGAGAATTACTTTATGGTTTCCAACTCGGATACGATATTTTATAATGGTAATGACTTTATATTGTTAGTGGCAGAATTGTTTCTTCATTACTATACTGTTTTTGAGAAATGGGCGACAGAATTTTTAAAACAAAACTATACTAAGATTATTAGTCATCCAGAGTTTTAATATTGATTTTCTTATTATTGGCTTTTTAGAGAGCGCTTTCGGATGAAATTCTGAAAGCGCTTTTTATTTATAACTAAATGATCTTATTTACTCTCTAGTGTCCTGTTCCGGAATTTACATTTTACAGAACAAATTTCATACGATTATCTGATAAGCATACAATGCATAATATTTCTGAGTTAATAGAATTCACATAAAAAAAGAAACGCTGATTAGGGGAATTTTCATAAATAGAGATAAAAAAGTATGGTGCCTTTATTGTTAAGTGTGTTAAAGCTCTTAAATATATGCCAGTAAGGGGAAATGCGGCTTTTCAAATTCTTACATTAGTCCTTGAATTTTTCCATTTTTCTCATTTCTGGGGCAGTAAACAGGCTTAGGTAAATAAGTTTGCAATTAATTACATTATTAGGGAAATTTTATTTTCTGGAAAACAAATCTATAAATCCTCCATTTCCCTCAATGAATTATTGGGAGGAATCAGTTTTTAAAAACTATTTTTTCACGATGAGGAATGGCTGCTTTAACCAATGATACTATAATATCAATATCCACATCAAATGCAATTGATAAACGGAACATATCCTCCCATTTTATAGTCAAAGGATTATTAATCATCAGTCTTAAAGTAGATTCTGGTAGGCCGCAATCCTTTATTTAAAAGAGATTTCTGATATAAGGAAAATTGATCCCGATAATTTGTCAAATATTATTTCTAAATTAATTAATAAATCTTCGGGGCAAGGCTCAGCGTTAATCCTTGACTTTACAAGGCAGGCAGGGGCAACGATGGATGTCGTTAAGAGGGGTATACTCAGATATTTTGGTGCAGGGGCTTCAAAAGATTATATTAGAGCAGTTGGCAAGGACTTCGACATTGTACTAACCAGAGAAGAGTGACTGAAAGAAAAATATAAAAAGTAACGGAGAAATAAAATAGACAATATGAGTAACTTCACATCAATGATTTTATTTATTCCAGCAGCAGAGGTTTTGATCATTGGGAGAAATTTTATCCTGAGAGTTAATTTTATAGTATAAACTAATAATTGGTCGTCCACTTAAAATCATAAGATATTGTAAACAAACATGGGCGACGATAAGTGAGAAGGCGATAGGTGAGAATAGGTATTACAGGGCAGAGATTTTGAGTGCACAGGATTATTATCCGTTTGGGATAGGGTTGATGGATGGAAAGTATTCATTGGGAGATTATCGATATGTATTTAAAGGTAAGGAGAATGATAATGAGATGAAGGGTGGCGGAAATGTGGAGACATTAAGTCGTTTGAGGATATGGCTAAGTTTTCATTATCATATACTAATCCACTAGCTCAGAATAGGATTATGATTGGTCAAATAGCGGCAGTTACGACCAGCTATTCAGCACCAACAGGTATTATTGGGGGTTATGGCCACAGATGCAGCGATACCGGAACCTTCAGATGCTTTATGGGCCAAAAGGGTAGTTTATGCTGTCGCAACTGGAATTACTGCATACTTTATTAATAAAATGGCAGAGGAGATAAAGGGTATTAAAAGAAGAGCGGGTACAAATATGGGTTATATGCATGCACTTGAAGCAAAAGTCAATGGTTTGTACCCAGTATATACGTGGGGCTTCCCTTCTTCTACAGATGTAACATATTTAAACACAGCAGAGGCCTGGAAATATGGTGAAACCTTCTTCAGAAAGTGATAGATACACCCAAGCACAATTTGATGCTATTGGTCCAATGGGAGTTTTTGAACATCTATTACAATATGGTACTCAGACTCAAATTAAGATTGCAGAGAAAATTGCTATTTACAATTACTTATTATATTCCAGTCATCTGCCTCCAGGTAATTAGAAATCAACAGAATATACAAAATGGACAGCAAGCTCCGTAAATTAGAGGAAGAATTTATAATTAAGCAAAAGATGGTATGTAATCGATACGGCACTACATATTTGGCTTCTCCTTTTGGAAAATTAATTGGAGTTGCTATTGAAACGTTTAAGGGAGGGAATTCCATGCCTGTCAATGGTTTAAGGCATCCTGTTGAATCAGACAGATCTTCAAATTGGTATATTTGGGCCGGAGAGAATTATTCTGAGGCGAATGACTTTTTTAAACCTATGCATATCAGTCATTTAGTTGAATTATGCCCTCAAGCATTGCATTATTTAGGCCTACCTCCTGGTTGGCGATTTTTATTTGATGATAAACAATATGAGGATGTTTGGTATGATAAACAGTTACTAAGTATTTGATAGTTAATAAATCGTAAATTAGGTATTGCGATCACAAATCCCATTTATAATACCAATGTTCTACAAACAGTATAATAATTGTTTTCGGTATGAGATGGAGTGGGTATGGCGCAGAGCATCAATGAGAGCTGTGAATGACGGTCTACTGAGTGTAGCGGTTGGAAGGGTGTTTGAATAGCAATCCTGCTTATGCCTCAAAGCTCAAAGTCCGCCCTTCTGCTTTCTAAATTATTGTAGGTATGTAAGGTGAGGGAGAAGTTAATCATCCCAATGAGCGAGTACGATAAATGTCCCCACTGGATGTATATGTAATAACCCAACAGGTGGATTTTAAGATGTTTGGTGGAGGTATGCGTGCCGACGCCGTGGTTACAGATGAAATAACTGGTAATGTGCTGGAGGTAGGTGAGTCAAAGTTCAATACTTCAGTACTCAGCAAAGGGCAAAAATTGTTTTTTCTTGAAAAGCAAATGAGTAAGATGACAGGAGAAGTTGCAGAAGGAGCAAAATTGAATGAAATAAAGTTTGACCCTTCTAAGGTAGTCTTGTCAGAATATAGATGGAATCCAGACGGGAGTGGATATATTATTAGAGTTCATTTCATAAATAGAAAGTATGTGTAAAATATTTAGATCTTTGCTTTATGGCAACCAGACGAGAATATCTTACCGACGAGCAATGGTCCTTGATATCCCCATTAATACCACCAGCCCCAATTCGGGCAGACGGCAAAGGCCGTCCACGGGAACACAGTGATCGTGATGTTATGAATGGAGTTATGTGGGTATTGCGAACTGGAGCAGCATGGATGGACTTACCTGATAGGTTTCCGTCCTGAGCGACCTGTTTTCGTCGTTTCAGTGTTTGGGTCAAAGCAGGAGTGATACGACAGATTCTTGAAACACTCGCAAATGATCTGGAAGATCGTGGGGGCATTGACTTATCTGAATGCTTTATAGATGGCACTTTTGTAGTTGCCAAAAAAAGGGGGCTCTAGGTTGGAAAGACCAAGCGCGGCAAGGGTACGAAGCTCATGGTTATTACTGACGCTAATGGTCTACCACTCTCCGTGCACACGTCTTCTGCTAGCCCTCATGAAGTCACCCTTGTCGAAGCTACCATCGATCAAACCTACACAGTGGGATGACCCGGACGACTTATCGGGGATCGTGCCTATGACAGTGATCCGCTCGATCAAAGGCTCGCGTTGAAAGGTGTTGAATTGATTGCTCCTCATAAAAATAATAGAATTAGACCTTCGACTCAGGATGGACGTCAACTTAGAAGATATAAGCGGAGATGGGAAATTGAACGTTTTTTTGCCTGGCTGAATGCTTTCAAGCGTGTAATAACACGATATGATAGATGTATTGAACGGTTTCAGGCTTTTGTTCATCTTGCTTTCGCTTATATTAAGAAGGCTTACATCCTATTTATGAAATAAGCTCTAGTCATTAAATTATTATTTATGAATAAGAAAGAAGTAGTTAAAGCTATAATGATAAAAATGGAACCAGAGATGTCTCGTTTTGGGTTTAAAAAGTCTTTTGGACGTCATTGGTTTATTAAACAGCAGGACAAATATTTTAAAGGTTATTATCGATTGATTGCTTATGATGCATTCAATTATAGCACTCGTGACGTTGGCATCAGGATAGAGCCACATGTATGTTTACAAAATATTGAGATCGAAAAAGTATGTGAGGAAATATCCAGCAGAGGTCTTGAGCTAAATAGTATCTATACAATCGGGAATAGTATCGCTGAAATAATAGCCAACCCTACAGGCGAATATCTGAATAGGCATAATGAGCTGAAAATATTTTTCGATGAACTAAACCCGGATGCAACTGCTAATGCTTTATTAAAATATTTTGAAGGAGTAGCTTTACCATATATTGAACGGTTTGCTAATTGGCAGTCATTAAATGAGATCTTCAATACCAATTTAGATAAAAGTTCAGTTCATTGTTGGCTTTATCCAGAGAGGCATATTCGCGGAATAATAATAGCAAAAATGCTTGGGAAAAGCAATACCTCCGAATTAATTATGCTGCATAGGGAAGGGATAGAAAGGACGAAGAATGAACAATATATTGTTGAGTTAGAGCGGTTATTAAAAGTTGTTGATAGAATACCAGTTATCATCTGAATGCATTAATATGTTAGGTCGGTTGTTTTTAAAACAACCGGCCTAATTTGTATTGAAGCCACGTAATAAATTGGTTAGTTGTTGTAATTGATATTAAAGTTGAGTTACCTGGTCCTGTAAGTTTTGGTTACTTTTCTGCTGCTCCATGCTCCTGAGTAACTGCTGATTAAGCCACCGTATATAAATGTCACCTATACAGCCAGCCGTTGTGAAGAGTTTACTGCATATGTAAATGAGCAGATGGGCTGGTCTTATACAAAGGCGCAGCTGAATAGTATTATTTAGAGAACTTGTAGTAGTACGACTGATATATGCGAGTATGTTAGTTATACTTCTTACGATGGAGATCTGTTGTGTGGTAAGTCCACGGCTATCTTTGGTACGGTCAATGATTCCATTACCAATTGTTCAGACAAGGCTTTCTTTGCTTATACGTTAGCATATGAAAAATACCATTCGTATCGAGATTCATTAAGAAACAGTTTTGATAAATTATACAGGGATACAGCGTTCGCTGGGGGAGAACGTGAGTTGTTTACGATGTTTTATTCCACAAGTGAGTATCATTATACTTTGTACTATTATGATCAGGCGGGTAACCTGGTGAGGACGGTACCACCTTCAGGATAATAATTAAGCAAATACCCAAAACAAAAAAATAGTATTCAAATGGGGAAAATAGAAAAACAAATATTGATTGAATTAAGAAAAGCTGGATATAACTATAGGGATGTTGATCAGATATTTGATAAGAAGACTCATGAATTAGCGGAAGCTAATATAATATTGAAGTATCTGCCTGAAATCTACAAAGAGCATTTGAGTACCGGAGATATTTTGGTACGTTCTTTAATTGTAGTAACGGAGCCTTTTGATCCTAGCGTATTAATCGATTTATATGAAAATATTGAGCTTAACGATGTTGTTAAAGATGGTATAGGTAATGTATTGTCATATGCTCCAACCTATGATATCTCAAATTGGATGAGAAACAAATTGTTAAATGAAGCGGTTTTATTTCAGTCTGCAAGTCTAATACCTGGACTCCCTGAAAAGGGAGGTTTTAATACTAACGAAGAACTGATTGCATTTTTGCAGCTAATTTTCGATCGGCATTTTTCAGATTATTGGATTATGCCCTATAAAAAATACGCTACTTTGGATGATATAGGTTTTTTGGAAAGTAAGTTAAATGGAGTAGATAAAAAAAGAGATAAAGAAATTGAAAAACTGATTGCTGCGATAAGAAATAAGAAAAAGGTTAATACTTTAAAAAAGAAAAATATTTAAATTCTATTGCCATTTTTGATAAGTTGTTTTTAGTTAGTTACTTTGTTTTTTTAAAACAGACACGCGCTGTCGGTGAGGATAGAATTGGGGGAGAGGACGTGATGGTCTTTTAGCGGGTAATAGAGGTGCTTTATCGGGTTATGTGCATAGCTCGGATTATTATACGAAGGATTAAAATCTATCATGGATACTACCATCAATTTGCACTGACCATAATTGAAAAGGCACTTTCCGAAGTATGTGCGTCCAGATAAGTTAATTTCGGAGTGTTGCAGCATATGGTACATATAAAGTAACCTGGGGAGTTAAAAAACAAGATGCCGCAGGTGTAAAAGATGGTGTTAATAGTTTGTTATTTGTAGAATTGAGTAAAGCATCTGAAATTGTAACTAACAAAATCATAAGTTTTGCTTTTCCAAGATTATATAATTTTGGCACAAAGGTATTAGAAGAAATGTGAGCAGAAGCGCTTGTAAGAAAATATGGTACATTTTCAACCTGTTGGGAAAGGAAGTGGAGTGCCAACTAGTAAAGCGACAAGATACCTTGATAGGATACCATAAGTAACAACGCTGGAAAATATAGAAATAGCATTTGAATCAAAAGTGGGTTATCAGAAATATAGTGGAAATATTGTAGCCCATGTTGAAAAAGATGCTGAGTTACTTGCATCTGGTAGGGTGAAGGAAGTAACCTGGGTATTTAGGCGTAGTCCAAGTACCGGTAAAGTAGGTGCCTCTCCAGAATTATTGAAAGAATTGAAAATTGCAGGAATTAAGACTGAAATTGCAGGAGACATACCTAATGATATTATTAATAAAGCCATCATTAAACATGCACCAACAAATAAATAAATACGAGACTTTAATAATACCTATTGATTACGATAAAAAATTTCTGGATTTAAACGGTGAAGAAATAATGGATTATTATAACTGGTTTTTAAATATAAAAACAGAAAGGATGATCCATTTATGTAATTTCCTTTTTGATAATCAAAAGGATTGTATAAGTGAGAAAAACTTAAAAGTGATTGAAATATTTTTATTAAATACGGTTTCAACTCAGCCAAAGCCAATTGAAAAATATAATGAGGAAGTAAAGAAAATTCCATTACATCTCAAATCGATTGCTAAGCCAACGAATTATATATTTGATACTCAAACAATTTCCATTTGTTACGATATTGGTATTTTTATGGGGGAATTAATTATCAATCTGGATAGTAAAATCTTTTGGAAATTGGAAGTTGATGATAATTTTGCAGATTATGGGCAGCCTGTATTAGCAAAGAAAAAAAGCAAGTTTAGTATAAATCCGTTTATCGTTGCAAAAAATGCGGCCGCCAAGATATATGATGGAACATATAAAGATGAGCAACTTATCAGCTTTTTCAATACCTGGAAAAAGGTATTTAGGGTGGATGGATAAACTTCCTTATTATATGGCAATAGTTCGGCAGTTTTTAAAACCTGGTGTCGAAAAGAGTGGATAAAAATAATTTTTTGCAAAAGATATTAACAGAAGGAAAAAGGGAAGAAAAAAAGCAGTAAAATTTGGTGTGAAACAACATTCTACCGCCTTTAATAAAGCGATTAGCTTTATCAGTACAAGTATAGACCAGGTTAGTGGAATGAATAAACCACAGAAGAAATTTGTGAAATGGCTCGTTGAAAAATGGGTGATGCTTCCAGTGCGTCATAATTTCCTGAATTCGTTCCGGTACGGGGGAGGCGGGTACTCGGGGAAAAGTATCCGTCAGCAGTTTGGCCGCAAGATCAGCTATTCCGGTTGGTTTGATATTGCTTTTAGCAGCATGCAGAATAAAGAATGTATTGCCGCATTTGCCCCAGGCTGTATTCATAAAAGCGGTAAGAAAACCTATGGTATTGGCCGTTTCTGGAACATACTCCTTTCTCCATGCGCAGTATCAAAACCTGGTTCTATAACAAGCATCTGGCCGAGACTATTTTTTCAAACTTAGGACTGGAGCTCAATTGCAATAAAATAACTATACTCAAAGTGCCTCAATATTGGATCAATGGCCGCTTAATTTATTACTGAACCATTGATGTTATAAAAAGTTAAATAAATGACAGCAAATTTGGAAGAACTAAAATCCCAAATCCCTTCGGTTGATATTTTAGTTGAGAATAATATATCAGATGAAGAGATAAAAAGAAATATAAAGCCTTTACTGGATTTGGATGTTCAATTTAAAGAAACTTCAGAAGAAGTGGACATTATAATTGAATTATTAAATTTGTACGATTTATCAAAAGTTGAGATAGGAATGATCGTTTTTAATAAGACGATTACTGAAGATGAAGATTATTATTATATAGGGAGGGTAGAAGTTGATTTGTTAGTAATTAATAAGCATACTGGTACTGTTCAGGTTCTGGAGTATGACGAACCTACTCACACTTTATGTGATTGTGCTCGTGAAAGCTCCGCATTTTTACAGGCATTATTAGTTTGTAATAAATTTTTTTGGGAATGTTATTCGGATGATGATGTCTATAATGATGAAAATAAAAGGAAAGCTGTTGTAGAGAAATGCACATATATTGCTGGGGGGGATTCTTTTTTCGATTTTTATGCAATGTTGACAGGACTTGAGTATTAGAACATGTTTAAAATTTCAGAGGTGTCATTTTAGAAGATTATATCAAAGTGGTCTCTTCTGGGTGCCATCTCGGAAGCGATCTTTATGCTTTGATATATTCATTAGGATGGTTATAGGTATGGGTTCAATGGGCAGGAGAGAAGTGATGAATTAACCGGAGAGGGAAAGCATAATACAGCTCAATTTTGGGAATTTGATACCAGAATTAGAAGAAGATGGAATCTGGATCCTAAGCCGCAAATTGGGATTAGTGAATATAGTGGCTTTAATAATAATCCATTACTATATTCGGGATTTTTAGGAGATTCAAGCATAACTACAGTTCCAGAATTAATCGCAGAGCAAACGGAACAAGCATTTAAAAGTGGCTTAATTAAGCTAAGTATTCCGGTATCGAAATATGATGATATTGGAATTATAACGCAACCTGATCCTGATATATGGGGAGGAAGTCCAGTGATATATGGTATGAAGTCCTTTTCATTCCATTATCATTTGAACTTACAAAAAAATGAAGAGAGAATATTAAAATTTTACTCTCTCATCAATAATGCATAATCATCATCGTTAAATAGTTTCCCAAGATATACCTCTTTAATTGCACTTATCCAATTATAATTCCCTACTTTCACAACCTTTAAATGTAACCTTTCTATCTGCCTTATCACCCCAGTATCTTTTATTACCCTATGTCGAATAATCAAACCATCAGCCCTATCAAACTCCTCATCTTCCAACTTTGAATAAGCAGCTAATGATGTAAACCGTAATCCCGGGATATCATAAAAAGACTGTGTCAAAAAGCTATAAGGTTGAAAAGGATTATCTCCCTCTAAAAAATACACCTTAGCAGAACGAGCCATATGCGTATGAATATATCTCGTCATAGCAATTCTTCCTTCCGACGGCTTGTAAAATATAACCGTTATCAAAGCAGTGACATTGATAACTGATAAACCCCAAAACAATATACGGCTAATTATTATTCGCTGCAGAGAATAAAATGCAGTCACTATGAGGAAGGGTAAGAAGTTAGTTATTGGAAATAAGAACCGTACTTCCTTATGCATGATAACAAAATGGACGAGTGATAAGGGAATAATACACCATAGTAATAATGAAGCTGGTTTCCTGTAGCCAACAATTATCACAGCAATATAAATAAGGATGCCTATAGGCCATATACATGCAATGATAGTTTCAGCTAAAAATGCATACCAGCTCATGGTCCCAAATTGTGATGCTACATCCCGAACTATATTTACGTTAAAATAATTGATGGCAGTAATCGTAAAGGTATCATAAAAGAGATAATCCAGCCAAACACCTGCCAATAGTATACTTACAAATGCAATACCAGTGATCAATAATTTTTTCACCGGCCATTTCCCGATAAAAAACAACCACGAAAATAATCCCGCAAACATAATCCCAGTCTGAAAACGTGCCAGAAAAGCAAACCCACACAAAACACCTACAATAGCAGCAGCGCTTTTGTCTTCATATACATAACTTACAGCCCACAAAAATAACAGCCCACTCCATGTTTCTGCACTAAACCTTACATTAATAAATGGCAGGAACCATAAGAGGTAAGATAATAACTGATAAACCGGCACTACATGAACGGGTAATAGTTTAGCAGTGGCTCTAAAAAAACGATCGATAGCGAATATAGCAAACGCAGCGGTCAACAATCTTAAGATAAGCATTACTGTATATGGGTTAGCTACAATTTTCATTACCACAAAGGCTATCCATGGCATAAATGAAGAACGGATGGCCTCGTTAAACTCCCAGGGTAACTGAAAATCCTCAATATTGCCCAATTTATAAGCAGCAAATTCTATAATTTGAAAATGCTCATCAGGATGATAATACCCTTCCGAAAAAACTGTTGCAATAGCATATACAAAGATGGCAATGAAGGTGATTAATTTATAAGAGATGTCTTTCATAGAGGAAATAATTGGCAGGTTAAATTAATTAATCAGCTGATCAAAAGCCGGGTAATGTTAAAATAGAATAAAAATTACTAAAATATTGATATTACCAAAAATGTAATTTATATTTGATCCAGCGAGGAAAGTATACCATTAGATCAATCAATTTCTGTGTTTAACCTATAAGTTATTATTATATAACAGTTTAAACCCAATCCTTTCCAAAGTTAGAAGTTTACTTTTACTTCAGTTGTGCCTATGAGTCGTGCTATCAGGTTTGTTAATTAATCTCACTTAGTGAGATCCTTAAGTTAGCTTCTATAACAGATTAGTTTCGACATATTTAACCCATATCCGGTTCAGGAAAAATGGACCAGAAAGTGCGTATGCATTGAGGAAAGACAATGCTACACGTAAGAAGAGGTGCTGTGCTTAATTACCATTAAAACATACCTAATATTTCATTTACTGTTTATGTTTTCACTTTTGAATCGAATGAATAATTCAGTCAAAAGTCAATTTATTCCACAGGTATTTTCAGGCGACCGTATCCAAATAAAGACGATAAATCTGATTGTTATTGTCTCTTTGATTGCATGTTGTCTTATCACCTACCAGCAGGTTTTTGATAATGATTTTCAGTATAAATGGGACGACCAGTGGGTCGTCATTAACTCCTATACTGAAGAGGGATTGAATCATTATAATCTGTGGAATGTATTGACTGAATTTTACCATGGACAGTATGCACCTGTCAATGAGTTTTTTTATATTTTGTTGTATACCTTTTTTGGATATGATCCATTTTGGTTTCATGCTGCCAGTTTGTTGGTACACATCTCCAACGTGCTATTACTCTACTTTCTTGTACTCAGAATCCTACTGACCGGAAATAAGGAGCAGGCCGGTGCCTGGCGCATTCCATTTATTACGGCGTTATTATTTGCCATTCATCCGTTCCTCGTACAGGCAGTGGCCTGGATGGCGGCATCAAAGATTATTGTTTATACTTTATTCTATTTGATAGCCCTGCATTTTTACATCACGTACATCACTACAGAGAAATATCGGTATTATTTTCTGGTCATCCTGTTTTTTATTATCTCCTTTGGTGCAAAGGAACAGGCTGTTACCTTGCCTGTATGTCTCATCCTGTTTGACTATTTCTTACAACGGAATGTGCATAAATGGAGTGTCTGGCTTGAGAAAATTCCATTCTTTCTGCTATCCATATTTTTTGGTATTCTTTCAATAATATCACAGGGTAGGACAGCGAATATGGAAGGTCAAAAAATTTACCCCTTTTATCAAAGGATAATACTGGCATCCTATACGCTGATCGAATACCTGACCAAGTGCCTGCTGCCGTTTAAATTATCCTATTTATACGTCTTTCCCAATAACCCTGGAGAACCATTACCGCTGAGATTCTGGATATATCCATTTATAATACTCATAATGGGATATTGTCTGTATCGTTATTATAAACAGCTGCGGATACTGCTTGCTGGTTTTGTGTTTTTCCTCATACACATCGGTATTGTGCTGAATTTATTTTCCCTGAAAAGATTTGAATTAGTCGCAGACCGTTATGCCTATTTAGCCGCCGCAGGCATCTTTTTCTCACTTGCCTGGTTGTTTGACCAACTAATTTCAGGAAAGAAAAAACTAAGAAAGTTATACGCCGCAATGATCATCGTGTATTTTTCCGGACTAGGTATCTATGCTTATCAACGCACATTCGTATGGCATGATTCAGACACCCTGAAAACTGAACTGCGGCACTTACTGGATACAGAGAAAGCTCACTTTTTAAATAAATCCGATTATTAACCTTAAAAGTCAAACAATGACAAAACAGAAATTAGTAAAAGCAATTGGTATTGCAACTTTTGTATTTGCAGTTGGTTTTAACATCCAGTATGCATTCGCGAATTATGACATCGCTTTAAGCAAAAACGGAAACGTTTTAGGCATTCTGGCGGTTACTTCTACAGGTACCTCTGGTACTGTTACCTCAACAGATACAAGCGGAGACACAAGCGGCGGGAAGATCTATTGCTATAGTACTTATAGCGAAGGGTCCACTACCATTACAAAATGTAATGGATGCACTGAGACAACCGCCGGTACCTATTCAGATCAATCTACTTGTAAAAAGTAATGAACATGAGCCATCCTTAAATAAGGATGGCTCATTATAAAAAACAGGAGATGTGGAAAAACTTATTTATTATATGCGTCTTACTATTACAGGTATGTGCCTGTAATGATGATATTGAAAAGAAGAAAGCACTGATGTCCTATCTGAATGACTACAGTGATGTAGTTGGGCATAGGATAAATACCCGGGATTCGCTCTCCTTGTATTATACGCCCAATGGCGTAGCTGGACATAAGGGAGCGTATAAAATTGTTTCATTCATCAATACCAGTTGTGGAACCTGCATCCGGAAAATGGATGAATGGAACAAGTTTCTGTCAGAGGAAAAAATGGATGTCAAAGAAATCATTTTTGTAGCCCAGGGGAAGCCGGATACGTATTTCCGGGAATTCATAGATAGTACAAAACCCGCATTCTACATATATCTGGATACGAGTGGTTATTACCTATTAAATCGCCATCTTGACAGATATGTTCAGGGAACTTTTTTATTGGATGAAAATGATAAAGTCGTCATGATAGGAGATCCGGTTAGTAACGAAACAATTTATTCATTTTATAATACAATCATCCATGATAAAGTCATGTCGGAATAAACTCTTATTAGGCTTAAGTATATTTCTGTGTCAGCTGGCTTGTAAAAGTGATAAAATGAAATATGACAGAATCGTTATAAAAGAAGAGACAGCAAAAATAGATACCTTAAAAGGGTACCCTGTTGTCGGGATCGATAGTGCAGAAATTTCTTCCATTGGTATCATTGATACTGTTTTAGTAGTAGTGACCCCACATAGCAATGCATATCTTAATTTTTATGCACTCAGGGATCTTAAATTTATGGGCAAATATGGTACCAGGGGCGATAGTAGCTACCAGTTTATGAACCCAAGGTATGACAATCAGTATTATGTAAAGGATAATGAGACCTATTTTTACCTAACTGACTATAGAAAAAACCTATACCTTAAATTCAATTTTAGAAAAGTGCTGGAGGATACTATTGTAAGACCGGAGTGGACAGTAAGGCTTCCACCTTATTTAATTTCAGGATATGCATCTTTATTGGGATGGCGTGATAGTCTGATTTATGGTAGTAGCATCAGCTCACGTTATAAAGGGCGGTTTTTTGTTTATGATATAAAAAAGAGAAAAACAAGCTGGATTAAGAATTTCAGTAAAGTAGATAGTGTCGATATCCCTGCCAGCGCGGAAGCGTATTACTACTATGCGCAGAATGCGTTTAATATGAAGAAAGGTATTATGGCCTCTGCAATGACATTGTTTAAGAGAGTAGACTTTGTTATACCAGACAGTAATAAGATCCAGACATCTATATTTGAAAATGCGGCAACAAGACCGATACCGGTTATTAAGCCTGGAAATGCGATGATGCCTTATGCAGATACTAAAACTTATTATATAACTACTTACGGAGGTAATAATTATTTATACGCGTTATGCCTGAATAAGGAGTATGCTAATTATTTTCAGGAAAATTCAAATATGGAGTTACATATATTTTCATGGGATGGGCAGCTGAAAAAAATTTATTATCTGGATCAGTCGTATCTGGGTTTTTTTGCTGTAGATGAAAAGCAAAACAAGTTATATACGATTAAATACAGGAATGAAAGCAAACCAGCAGTTGTGCGTTATGATTTACCTGCTGAAATTAACCAATAATACAATGATATATGAAGCTAGGAATTGTTGTTATCGTAATATTGTCCGCACTGGATGTTTTTTTTGTAATGCGGCTTAAAAACTCTTCTGAACAGATCAGACAATTAAATTTTGTGCTTGCAGCGAAAGAAAGTCAGATCGCAGAAGTTACAGCAAAAGCATCCTATTTAAATGATAACCTGATTATAGGGTACAATAAATTTACTGTTGCTGATAGTGTTATCGGGAATCTTCACTTAACAAAACCACTTCTCATTTTAAGAATACATTCAGCTGACTGTAACACTTGTATTGCGCAGAGTCTGAAAGTATTAGAAATGAAAGCCCATGAGTTAAAGTATAACGTAGCGGTATTTGCAGATTTTCAATCAGTAAATGCGGTTAAGCAGGAATTTTCGGTTAGATACCCTATCTTTATTGTCGGAAAAAATAAGATAGATATCGATAAGAAAGCGGGTGAAAGTGCGTATTATTTTGTGCTGGGAAAAGATAATCAATTGCATGATGTCTTTATGCCTAAATCCGGTAGAATGAATCTTTTTGAAGAATATTTAGCTGCGTTATAATATTATTCCACACTTATGGTGAGTATTCTTTTAAACAGGAAAACCTATAATACTACATTCTTTATAAGTATTATTGGATTGGCTCTAGGTCTGACCAGTCTGATTGTGATCACTTTATACCTGAACTATGAACTGAATTATGATCGCTGGTCTCCGGAATTAAAACACATATATGGTGCAGGTGTATTGGATGAGGCTTATGATAAGGAAGAATGGACTTACTACTGTGATTCAAGAATGGGATTTGCCCTCAAATCCGGCATGCCTGATGTAAAGGCCATTACCATGATTAGCCTTGCAGGGGGAAGAGGACAGATTGGGATAACTACGGAAAACAATTCATTTCTTGAAAAGGATATGCTTGATTGCGATAGCTCCTTTTTTGATGTATTCCCTTATAAGTTTATTGCCGGTAACCGAAAGACGGCTTTAAAAAATCCTAACACAATAGTAATTTCAGAATCGCTTGCAAAGAAATGGTTTGGTACAAAAGAAGTAGTGGGTAGATCTGTCAGTTTAAAGCGATGGAACCAGGACAAATCAATATCATATCAGATAGAGGGGGTAATTGAATTGCCAGCGTTACCATCGCTGCTTCACTTTACTGCTATATATCATTCCAGTAGTGGGAACTTGGATATTCCCCCTACAGATCTGGGAGAAACGATGCCCTGCAGGATCTTTATGCGGCTAAATCCCGGTGCAAACATAGAGCGGTTACAAACACTTGCATATGGTATATATGCCCGGGAAATGGGCTTATTATACGATTCAAGGCGAAACCATAACCTGACTGTACATAACAAAATATTGCCGGATGGGTTTAGGTTACAATCATTAGAAGATATACATATCCATCCCTTGCAGGGTAAAGGGATCATGAATATTGCAGCCCCACTAATAGGACTCTCTGTTTTATTATTATTGCTGGCTATTACGAATTTTACGAACCTTTCCGTTGCCGCGTCATTTTACCGTATAAAAAGCATAAGTGTCAAAAAGATATTAGGCGCATCCAGAATTCATCTGATGTTAGAAATATTAGGAGAGGTTGCCGTTAAATGTCTTACAGCCTTGCTTTTAAGTTGTTTACTCTCCGTATTGCTATTGCCTTTTATCAATGACATTTTTCAGATATCGATTTCGCTGAAGCAAAATATTAATCTACCTGTTTTTGTATTACAGCTTCTCGGTATTTTCATCATGACGTGTATGTTGTCCGCTGTTTATCCATGTCTGTTTCTTACGAATTTTAGCCCTCTGGGTGCTTTCAGAGATGAAAATGGATCAATGAATAGGCGACAGTTTGTTGGCAATACGCTTATCGTACTTCAGTTTTCTATCACCGTCGTCTTTATTATTTCTCTGATCGTAATGACGCTGCAGATCAGGTATATGCAAAAAAGCGATCTGGGCTTTAGTCCAATGGGGTTGTTACATATTGAATCTCCGGTCAATCCTCGTATGATAAGTGAAATAGAACAACTGCCAGGTGTTAAATATGTAGGTGTTAGTTCTCAAAAGAGCAATCAGGAAGATGATTTTTTATTTGAGACGTCTTATGAAGGTCAAATAAAAAAGATGTTTCTTATTTCTGTTGGTTATCAGACACTTCATGCACTGAATGTTCAGGTACAGCAGGGACGATTATTTTCAAAGGAATACGGACTTGACTCAGAAAATGCAGTTGTATTAAATAAAGCGGCAGCAGATCTTTTGGGGAAGAATATGCTGGGGAAAACTATTTACGGAGGAAGAGAGCGGTTTCCGCTTACTGTGGTAGGTGTCATTAACGACTTTAAGTATCATGGATTTGAACAAAAAGTAAGTCCATCTGCTTACATGATTAATACTCATATCGGTTCATCAGGTACAAGCAATCTGCTTATTAAAATAGATGATCGTGCAAAAATGATGGTGATAGGGGGAGTTAAAGGAATATGGGAACGTTATTATCCAGGATACCCACTCAGGTATGATTTTCTGGAAGATGAATATAACCAGCTGAATGCAGAACATGAGCGATTGAAGAATATTTATTACATTTTTTCTACAGTTTCACTGATGCTTGCCCTGATCGGATTGTTTGCTTTGACTACTTTCATGATCAGGCAACGACTAAAGGAATTCAGCATCAGGAAAACATTAGGTGCATCTTCTACAACAATACTTACCATGATTAGCAGGAAGTATCTGTGGCTAGTGCTCATTGCCAATTTATTGGCGTATCCTGTTGTGTTTTTCTGGGCAAATAATTGGTTAGATAATTTTGCTTACAGAATACATATGCCATTTGGAGCTTTTATTGTCACGACAGTACTGTCTTTAATTACTACAGGTATCACGCTGGCTATTCAGATTGGCAGTATTGCAGGGGCAAGTCCGGTTAAATATTTGAAAAGTAATTAGGGACCTGTTTTAAACAGGTCTTTACTTTTGTTTAGGTACACAATTTATTATTTACCAATCTCTCTAATATTGAGATCTAAGGCTGGTAAAAACAAAAAGTATAAAGAGTAAAACAGTGTTAGATTAAAAGATTATTGAATCTGATTATTTAAGTTAAGATAAATTACTGTTTGCAAATCTATAAAGGCTTGTTCTTTGGAACTGGCCTTATGCTTTTTCATTATTCCTCCAATCATTAATATAATACTCACAATAAATTTTGAAATCTCTTTTTATTCCCTAATTTTGCTCACATCTAACTATTTTAACCTTTTCTGTCTGTGAATTGCCTATACCCGTTTTTTAATCCAAATACAAAAACTATGTCATAATTTTTACTCATTAAAAATCTTGGGACCCATTACCGGTGTAAGCATACCTATACATGTTTATTCCCAGTCACAACTGTTTAAATAGCAAGTTGAAATCACATATACATTATGTTATTCTTCCTCACGGCAGGGAGCCTGGTAACCTATGCGCAATTACAACGTAGTACCTCGCTGCCCGGCGCCCTGGGTAAAGGACCCATAGTTGCATTCCCCCGTGGTATTAAACAATCTTCCGGCGAAGTGTCCTATATCTTAGCTTCCGACACAGCTGGTAATATTAACCTTGTACCCTTACATGCAAATAACTATGACGCCATAACCCGGCCACTATTACTCCGTAAGCCTTTCCTGAAGGTGCATGGGAATGTCATGTATGACTATTACTATCAATCCGGCATTGTTATCCCATATATCAGCAAAAAGATATTTACCAGCATACAGTACAGATTTATCTCGACCTCACAATCAGGGATCAATACCCCGTACGCGTCGGTTTCACAACAGCCAGAGGAAACTCAACCCCCGTTCCGCAATATCACAGGTATGAATATGCTGTACACCAACCGGAACTTCAAAAACCTCCTGTACGATAAGCTTCAGAAATGGGATGGTACACGGATAAGTACGAATACTACAAGCATAGTCCGCTGGCTCTTGCAGTCATTGGTCATCAACAGGTACAGGGTCTCTGAGTATGAAATTAGAACGATCCTTTTTATGAGCAAGTCAGTATCTCTATGTTAGTATTATTATAATAGGTTACGGATACTTTATAACCCAATTAAAAAACTCTTATTAATACTTAAAATATCGTGTATGAAATCACTATCTCTTATTTTATCCTTTATTCTTTTTCTATGTTTTTCCTGCTATTCGCAAGAAATCGATGATGTTGTGTGTTCATATAAAATTAACGGTACTCCCGTTTATGGAATCAAAATAAAGACCAATATACCTTATGGTATAAATATAAGTATGCCTACACTTATGATAGAAGGATATGACTACCAATATACCAACCCGATTAATCTTACATTATGCTGGTATATTAATACTGCTGGTGATTTTACTCATTATGCCGTAACCTCTTCAGGTTCATTTAATCCCCCCATAACCCTGGCTAACGAAAATGGGAAAATTTCGATTTTTATCGATTCCAAAGCTTATTGGATAAGGTTTCATGTTAGAGTTTTTGCAAAGGGGTTCCCTGGTGAGACTGCTGCAAATTTTGGTGGTTGGTCGGTTGTAGATAGTACATTAATTGCTTCAGCTACAAATCCTGTCATTGTTCCTTATAAGAATTCGTTTGTAGGTAATGTTTATTTGCCAGATAGTGTAACATCTACGGAAAGTGGCAAATTTGGGATTGGAACCCTACTTCCAAGAGCCTCCTTAGATGTGGCTGGAACTTCAGGTGATTCGCTGACTTCCGTTTTGGCTAGATTATCCGGTGGAAATAATACGGGTAAGGGAACTTATATAGGTATTCGATCATATTCAACTGCTTTAAATTCGCCTGCATTCGGCGTCGTTTCTAGTATTGCTGGCGTAGAGGGTGCTAAAGTTCTTTTTATGAGACATAATAACTCTACCGGTCAATTTTTAGCTTTTTGTTCAAATGATGGTACAGAAAAGATGCGTTTGGATGTAAATGGAAATCTTTGTATCGGTACCACCACAGCAGGAAATTATAAGTTAGCCGTTGAAGGAACCATTGGTGCAAGAAAGCTACAAGTTACGCAAACTAGTTGGGCTGACTTTGTTTTCAAGCCATCTTACAATCTACCTTCACTTAGTAGTATAGAGAAATATATTAGTGAAAATCAACACCTGCCTGGCATTCCTGCAGAATCGGATGTATTAGCCCATGGGGTTGATCTCGGCGAAATGAATAGACTATTGTTGCAGAAAGTGGAAGAGATTACTTTATACCTTATTGAAGAACATAAAAGTAATGAGAGGTTAAAAGAAGAGAATGAAGAATTGAAAAAGCGTGTTGATAAAATTATGTCGTTACTAGAAGCTAAAAGATGATGGGGATTGATTTTCATTCAATGCATATATCTTCTATGACTTGAAATGTGTTCATCGTTTTTTATCCTGCATTTGGGGTGTTGCATTTTTTATTTATTAATTGTTTGCGATTATGAAATCATTATTATTTGTCCTAACATTGATTTTGTTATTGGGGTATAGGGGATATTGCCAGGATAGCACTATCGATATGGTGCCGGATAAATATTTTTCAATGATAATTTTCAAATCAGATAACAATCACAATCATTTACCCATTTACATTATCGAACACTTATTTAAGATTCACCACTTCATAACCACCTGAACCCCAATAATTCCCACAATAAAAAAGAGCGAAAAATTACTGTTAAAGTAATTTTTCGCCTAATGTGCACGGGAGGAGTTCTCTATCTAACATTTGATCCCATTATTGATTTTGATAAGAATTGTAAATGGAGAAAATGAAAGCAATGTGGAGCTGAATGCAAATAATTTTGACTTTTTCGACATTTTTTAAGCAACATCCATGTAATTAAAGGCTGTGTGAAGAACAAAGATTATTTGCTCTCCCCCAAAAGATTTTTTTAATTAATAGACGATTGCCAAATGAGTTAAATCTGTTGTATTACTTTTAGACAGCGATAATAGTTATCTGTTGAAATAAAAACAGGGTAATCTCCAGGAATGGAAGCTACCCTTTTGTATTTCCATGATGAAAAAAATAATGATTAGTTCTTTACCCTGTTTGATTCAGTATCAGCTCCTGTGCTATTATGTTTACGTTGACCCTTTACCGCCTTTCCCAAACGAAGGCTTAACGTAAGGATAGCTGCTCTTGAATCAGAAAGCGTTTTAAAGTATGCATCTGTCAGCTGAAGGTTGGTGATTGTACCTTTGCTGATATTGGTAAACAGGATATCCGACACACTGAATTTGAGCGTTGCCTTTGGCGATAATACTTTCGCTACAGCTGCATTCAATCTGCCCCTGGCTGCCAGCTCAAATTGTACGTTTGTCATTTTGGTCTGATAATAACCATCTAGCTGAATAATCCAATTCTTCTTCAATTTAAACTGTGCCATCCCCTGCGTATACAAGTAAGTACTTTTGGTATCCAGTAAGCCTGTATAGAAATTACCTTTAGAATGAAAATAGTTTAACTGTGCATTGATTTGGAAAGTAAACCAGGGGGTAGGGTCCAGACCTGCACCCAGGTCAAGTGTATAGAGTTTTGTTTTTCCAATATTTCCAGGTCTGCTATAGTAGATATTGTCAATGATCTCAATCGTTTCAAACACCTGGTCTTTCGTGTTTGTATAACTTGCTGTGGCAGTCAGTTTGTTTTTGAAGATATAGCCCAATTCTACCTTTGTCGAAAGGGATGGTTGCAGATAAGGATTTCCTGTGTAGTAGGAAAACTTATCCAAAGGAGATATAAAGGGATTGAGGTCCTGGTAATAAGGCCTGTCAATCCTGCGACCAAAGTTAAATTTAAGCTGATGATCGCTTAATGAATCCAGGCTATACATCAGGAATACCGTAGGGAAGATGTTCGTATAATTACGGGCAAAGGCCGAATCAGGTTTCTCTAAATTCCCAAGCTGATGTCCTTTAGAAGAAGTTGTTTCGAGACGTAATCCCAACTGTACACTCAACCTGTTGAAATCCTTATTCAAGTTTACATAGCCTGCATTGATATTTTCCTTATAACTAAAATTGTTTGTTTTTTCATAATCCGGTGAAGTGATGCCTCCAATAGTATTGAAATAATTAGCAATGTTGGAGGTATTGGTATAGCTGCTCTTCGCACCTGCTTCAAATTTCCAGTCACCTTTGAACGTCTGGCTATAATCTACCTTTCCAGAATAAATTTTAATATCAGTTGGCAAATTACCATCCAGTT
>Ga0316604_10000271_pt1 | contig 73310 bp, 66 predicted proteins | sample OWC_soil_day20_C_FD_207650 | JGI IMG/M metagenome (GOLD analysis project Ga0316604, IMG submission 207650) | Wetland soil microbial communities from Old Woman Creek delta, Ohio, United States - OWC_soil_day20_CT | ecosystem: Environmental > Terrestrial > Soil > Wetlands | place: USA: Ohio... | reverse complement strand
TTTGTTTGAGCGAAGCGAGTTGAATCGCTTGTAGCGGAGTGCATCTTTGCAGTAGCGTAGCAAAAGAAGCCTTGACTTTTTCTCTTTGGTTCTTTCTTTTTTGCGTCAAGGCAAAAGAGAAAGAACAGATCTTTAAAACGGAAGCTCAGCATCAACAGGCGGATCCATCTTTGTCACCTTCTTATAATTATTTTCCACATCCTCCAGGCAAAATTGCATCACCGCATACTCCGTTACTCCATGCTCGCTCTCCCGCTTGTTGAAGCCATCCCGTTCCAGTACCTTGATTAAGTTTTGTTGCGCCAACTTATTAATCTGTATCCGACCGTAGACGGCAATGGTGGAGAGGATAGCCGCTGCCGGTTTCCACTTCACCTCAAGGTCACTGGATATAGCCTGACGGTAAAAGATGTACAACATCTCCTCAACCGGATCCTTTACCCGATGCATCTCGTTGCGCTTGTTCAGCTCTTCTATCTCTTCACCCTCGTACCAGTATTGATATCCATTATTAAGTAAAGCGAGCGCCTGGCCGTACACCCCTTCGTAGTTCACCGGCGTGCGATAATCAATCTTTGACACCATGGGACAGATGAAGCGCCTTGCTCCACTAAAATCCTGTAAGAAACGCAGCTCATTCGTACTCCCGATAAACGATGCATGCCTTATGTACGTCTCCATATTGGGGTCATACGCCTTTCGTTCCGTAATCACCTCCTGCGTCACCATCCGCTTCAGCCCTGCGACGTCACCATATCTCATGCCCTCAAACTCCTCCATGTTGATGAGTAGATGACTGGACATGAGCAGAGAGTGATCCTTGTTTTCGGGGTTGATCATTCCGTTGCGATAATACTTTTTCAGCTGTGGAGGAAGCAGATTGCGTATCCACGAACTCTTGCCGCGCCCCTGCTTGCTGAAAAGGATCAATACCAGATGATTAGCCACTTCATCATGCAAGGCTCCCGCTACGAGCCCTACCAACCAATGCTTGAAACTGTTGTGCCAGAATTCCTGATCATCCGTAACCAGCGTGTCGGCCAACTGTTCGATGTAATCCGTCGTTCCATCCCAGGCAGGAAGCCGATTGAAGTAATCCTCAAACGGATTGTAGTCTTGGGCATAGTTAGAATCGATGATGGCATGCAGCACCGTCTGAAAACAGTGTATCCTTGCCAACTGCATGCTCAGGTAGATCGAATTGTAATCCTTGGGACGCATCAGGTGAAAAGCGGGCTCCTTGCCCGGAGCACTTTCTGCGTAGTCGGCAAATTCCAATCGTTCCAGTATCACATTCCTGCGCACGCTGTAGTGAGTATCCAGAAACTCCATTGCCATTTCCACCATCGGTTTTTTCTCTTCCTTCTTTTCAGACGTGGTCGCATCTACTTTATCCGTGTACCTGTAAGCATTGGATATAGGCGTTTTGAAGTCCAGATCAGGTTTTGAATAATCATGTTCAACCAACAATAAAACGACCTCTTCGCTGATGCCCCGATTATAACACTTGTTGCCTAGCGTAAAGAGAAACGTATCCCGGTTTCCCTCTTCAAAACGCATTATCCGACGGGTAGAATTCACGGCCTTCTGATACTCCATCTTCTGCCAGGGCTCCAGGCTCGCAATGTTGACAGACGGATCACCTTCCATCTTCGCTTTGGGCTTTCTACCTCGTTTTTTGTCTTTTGGCAGAGGAGGTACTATCTTGAGGGCGGGCACAACTACCCTTTGCAGCAACTCCGTGTTGAGGTACGCTTGCGGATCGTATGATCCAAAGATGGCCCGCCCGATGTCCTTGCCACTAACGTCCACCTTCACCTTTGTCAGATTTTCGCAATACTCCCTGCAGAGCTCGTACATCTGTCGGTGATAATGTTCCAGCGCCTCGTAGGTTATCTCCGTGGCCCCAAACGCCGCTTTCCGAAGTTGCTCCGCATAAGGCGTCAACAGATAGAGAAGTACTTTGTACCCATGCCTTTTGGGTGTGAGAAAGTTGACCAGCACATACGGGTCGGCCTCTATAACCGGCTTTAAATTCACCACCTGTTCATCCGTCAGGTCATCAATGTCGATGGTCGGCACATCGTTGTACTTCACGATCCCCTCCGGCAAACGGTTGCCCGCATAGTTGGCCGTGGCGGTGAAGATAGGCAATTGCTTCTTCACCTCGTTGGCCTTGTCGATGAGCCCCTCATTTACCAGAGCAGTAATCTCCTCCACTTTTTCCTTATACCTGTCGCTCCGGATAATGTTTATAAACTCCGTGAGAGGCACCTCCCCAAACACTTTGCTGAATCCCTTGTACGTGGTCACTGAAAGACTTTTCATTGTGCGTTAAATTTTAGTTTTGTCGTATCGACGCTGCAAAGGTGAAGCTATTATTTGGAAGATGAAATTAATTGATTCATCCATAAAAAGTGGCATTCCAATTAATTTCGGATCATTCTTCATGAGTCATCTCGCGTATCATCGTATGTATCTGAACTTCAAGGCTTTTCGAGTCGAGGGACTTCTGTGGAGAACGTTTGTTTCGGAAGTCGAACAGCAGATTGAGTCGTTCCACGAATCCCGTGATCGTCTCTTTTTCCTGAAAACTATTATTGACAATAAAGATTCGGATCAAAGCCTTTAAAAATTCCTCTCGTTCATTGATAATCAGTAGTCTATGTTCCATCAACGCCAATGATTTTAGTACCCGTTCCAGCTCCTCCGAATTCTTTTTGATTACAATTGAAAAGTCCTCATTTTCCAAATATTCTACTTGTTGAAATTTACTTTTTTTCCCATGGAATAATTAATTTAAATGATTAATAATGCTGCAAAATTAGTATTTATTAATCATTTGGCCAAGTTTTATGTTGTTCCTATGTTGTGCTTTCTCTTATACGTGTGTGTGTAATTAATATAGTATATGTGTGTATACCCTAATATATTAATTACACACACACAGTGAACTCATGAAATAAGATATATAATAGAGTGGAGCGCATGTTTAAATGGTATTCTAATCCATGAACAATGCATTTGTGATTAATATATTACATTCTTTGTGTTATAACAAAATGTCATTTCGCTACACTTGTTATATTCTCACTTATTCGTTTGATTTTATTCTATGATTATTTATAATGATTTTATTTTAAATATTTACATATTAATTTTATATGTAATTTATGTTGTTTAGCATGTAAAAGCTTGTTTTTTTATTTAAAGTGAAAAAATGTTCTAATGAACAACTGTGTTTTTCGCTGTTTTTTTAGTTTTTATATTCGTATATACTTAATAAAGAATCATTTAATTGAACTTGGACTCTTCGCATTGCTGTTTTATTTATTTTTGTTATTTCACTATTTTTTTTCTTCTGTAACGAACAAAAATATGTTTTGTTTCCAATAAAAGTGTTTCTTTGTACTCTTCTTATTTTTAATGATATAATAATAAAACAACAATTTTATATAAAAATAATATGTATTTTCTTGTTTGTGTCAATTATAAATTCTATGTTTGCAGAAGTGAATGTGTATTCTATGTTTTTGTTCCTTAGAGATATAGCGTACAAAAAGATACTTTATGGTATCTGAATTCTATTTATCCGATAACTTTTGTGTCGGATAATTGGCATAGCCTTTGCCGTTACTCTAATATTTAATCTGTTTTTATTGTTTCAACTCAACAGGATGATAACCACCTGTTATCATCACTAACCTTAATTCTAGGAGAAAAACCGGGCAGTATTTCTTGCTCTGGTAATCCATTCAAATTTTAGTAACTCATTTTTTTCCATTTATTAAAATGTTTGATAGTCAGATGCATTGGTTTGCAGCCCATACTCGTGTTAATCAAGAGATTCATATGAGGGAATCACTTCAAAAGCTTGAAGTGACTCATTTTCTACCCACTCATTTCGAGACCCGCATTTATAGTGATCGTCGCAAGAGAGTAGAGGTACCGGTCATTAACAGTCTTATTTTTGTGAAGTGCACCAAGCAGGAAGCTTTCGCTTTGATTAAGGACTATAGTTTAAAAATCTCTTATATAAAAGATCTTGTCACCGGCTCTTTGCTGGTGGTACCGGACAAACAAATGGACAGTTTCATGTTGGCTATGCAAGTGATGTCAGAGTTGGTGCATCAGTGTGATGAAACGCTGGTCAAAGGTGATAAAGTTCGGGTGATAAAGGGTGACTTTACCGGCTTTGAGGGCGAGCTGGTTCGTATAGACGGCAAAACGCATGTCATGTTACGTATTCCCCAGATCTTAACGATCAGCATCAAGATTCCTAAGAGTCATCTGCAAAAAATTACCTCTTCTAAGAGTGAGAATGCTTATGAAACTAAGCAACAATAAATTCATTAACGTACACACTTATGAAAGAAGAAGTAAACGCCGAGAAAGGCTACGTAGAAACCGAAGACAGTTTCAACCTGCAAGCGCTGTTATTCAAATTCCTCAATTATTGGCCCTGGTTTGTCGGATCTGTGGTCGCTTGTTTGCTGGTTGCCTTTCTCTACCTCAAGGTCACTGTTCCCATTTACAATGTTTCTGCCGCCATCATGATCAAAGATGAAAAGAAGGGAGGCACCATGGGGATGGGGACTGAAATGGCGGCTTTCGAGGATCTGGGTCTTTTCTCTCAAAATACTAATTTCGACAATGAAATAGAGGTACTCAAATCCAAATCACTCATCAAACAGGTAGTGTTGGAGATGAATATCTATTGTAATTACTCCGTCAGGCAAAATTTCAGAAAGGTCGATTTGTACGACCAAAGCCCTGTGTTGGTAGAGATGTCTCCACAAGACAACGATGCCCTTCGCGGGGTCATCGAACTGGAAATTTTTCTCCATCCCGATTCCAGTCTGACGGTCAATGGTGTCTATCGCACGGGAGACGATGATCGGGAGTTTGCTCAAACAGTGAAGAGGCTCCCGGGCTTCATTACCACTCCTGCGGGCAGGCTGGCTTTGGCTTACCGTTCAGGTGCTCCTCGTTTTGATCCTTCTACTCCTCTGTTGGTTACCGTTAGTCCGGCTATCTCTGTAGCCAAAAGCAGTCTGGGTAGCCTTGAAATTAGCCCTACTTCCAAAACCACTTCGGTAGCCAACCTCTCCATGAAGGTGGCTAACCAGCGTCGGGGCGAAGACTTCCTGAACAAATTGGTTGAGATGTACAACCGGGATACCAACAACGATAAGAATATCGTGGGGGTCAAAACCGAGCAATTCATCAACGACCGTATTGCGATCATCTCCGGAGAGCTGGGGAGTACCGAGCAGGAACTTGAAGTTTATAAGCGGGGAGCCGGTCTTACGGATATCAAGCAGGATGCCGAACTTTATTTGCAAGAAAATTCCGAATACGAACAGAAACGCATTGAGAACGGTACTCAGATCAATCTGATAACTTATTTGAGTGAATACGTTCAGAGCCCTACCAATGCCGATGCGGTCATCCCTGCCAATGTAGGTCTGCAAGATGTCTCTCTGGCTGCCCTGATCAATACCTATAACCAACAAGTATTGGAGCGCGATCGTCTTTTGCGTACCTCTTCACCCACCAACCCCGTCATCCAGAACCTCAATACCGGCATCCGTGCCCTGCATGGCAACATCATCACCTCCATCGCTTCCGTACGCAAAGGATTACAGATCACGAAACAGGACATTGATCGCCAGGCAGGTAAGTTTACCACCCGCATTACCAATGCACCAGGGCAGGAACGCATCCTTACCAGTATCTCCCGTCAGCAGGAGATCAAATCAGGTCTTTACCTGATGTTGCTTCAGAAACGGGAAGAGAATTCCATCACCATGGCCGCTACAGCGGATAATGCCAAGATCATTGATGCCCCCTTGGCAGACAGTGCTCCGGTGTCACCCAAAAGAAACATGATTCTGCTAATTGCACTTGTACTCGGTGTTGCACTGCCGGTAGGTGTTCTTTATCTGCTCGACCTTTTGCAATACAAAATTGGTACCCGTCACGATGTGGAGAAACTCACCACCCTGCCCATTCTGGGGGATGTACCTCTCAATACCGGCACTGAAGGCAGTCGTACCATTGTAGTGGAAGAGAACAAGAACAACCTGATGTCCGAAGCCTTCCGCAGTCTGCGTACCAACCTTCAATTCATGCTCGGCAGTTCCGAGCGAAAAGTCATTCTATGTACTTCTACTTCTCCCGGCGAAGGAAAAACGTTTATCTCCACCAACATGGCGGTTAGTTTAGCCCTCTTGGGAAAGAAAGTCGTCATTATCGGACTTGATATTCGTAAACCCCGTCTGGCCGAACACTTCGACTTGGACAAAAAAGCAGACGGTATAACGAAATATCTTTCCGGTGGTACCGACGATATTTTCTCCCTCTTACTCCCGTCAGGAGTGACCGAAAATCTAAAAGTACTTGCAGCAGGCAAGGTGCCTCCCAACCCCGCTGAACTGTTAGCCAGCCCACGCTTAGAAGAAGCCATTGCGGAACTTCGTAAAGTTTTCGATTATATTCTTGTCGATACCGCTCCTGTAGGCCTTGTGACCGATTCTCTGATTGCCGGTCGCATAGCCGATCTATCTATCTATGTCTGCCGTTCCGAAGTCACTCATAAGAGTGATCTTGAATTGGTGAATACCCTGCGTCAGGAACATAAACTGCCCCATATTGCTATTGTGGTCAATGCGGTTAATTTGGAAAGTAAGCGCTATGGTTATGGCTATGGTTACGGAAAGTATGGTTATGGACATTATGGGAAGAAATACGGGTATGGTTATGGATATGCAGAGAATAAGAAGAAATAAGATATAGCTAATTGTATGAAAAGATGCTTTTCTTTTCTTCTTTTACTAGCTTCAGGGATATTTGTAGCAGCTCATGCTCAATTCCCTTATGGTACCACTGGTTTGCTGCACATGCCTACGGCAGATATGCAGCGGGATAAAACTGTTATGTTGGGTGGTTCTTTTCTACATGAAGGGGCAACTCCGGAGGCATGGAGTTACAATACCTATAATTATTACGTGAACATCACTATCTTTCCTTTTCTGGAAATAGGCTACAATTGTACCTTATTTAAATTCGCCATGCCAAGTATGGGCTTATCGAAAAAATTCCGTAACCAGGACCGACAGTTCAGCGGTCGTCTGCGCCTGCTCAAGGAAGGACAATTCTGGAAATACATGCCGGCAGTAGTGGTAGGTGGCAACGATGTACTCACCAGCTTTTCCAGTCCGCATGAAGTTGGCAACGGTTATTGGAACCGCTGGTACTTGGCAGCTACCAAACATATTAACCTCTATGGAGAGTTAGGTTTTCATGCCGCATATGTCTACAACCGCCGAAAAGATTACAGGTTGAACGGTCTTGCTATGGGTACTAATTGGAAACCCCAATTTCATTCCAACCTGAACTTAATGGCAGAATATGACTCCCGCATGATGAATTGCGGCTTGGGTTATACTTTCTGGAAAGACCACATCAATCTGATCACAGAACTCAATGATTTTAAATACCTCTCAGCCGGGGTATATTTCAAAATACACCTTAAATAGTCTATTATGAACAAACTATCTCTATTAAAAGTCTTACTAAACTTTAAATACATTAACCACTGGATTATTTTTCTTTCCGATCTACTATTTTCTGTAATTTCAACAGTAGTGGTTGTATTGTTGGTCGTTTATGTTAGTAATTGCCGTTTTGACCTCCCTATTTTTATGCCTATAATAGCAGGCTCAATAGTAGCCAGTGCCATTAGTTTTTATCTTTTTTCCACTTACAAAGGCATTATTCGTCATTGCACTCTATTGGAGACAGGACGCCTGGCTTTAACTTCCTTAATGAAAATATTTTTGCTGATACCCGTTGTCTGCCTGTTGTTGGTACACAATTTAAATTCTCGTTTTTGTGTCATGGGGTTATTAGCCGATTGTTTCATCACCTTCTTTCTGTTGGTCGTTAGTCGTGTAGCCGTCACTACGATCTATCATTACATGATTCACCTTTTTTCCACTCATCGTGATAAGCTGCTTATTTATATGAACGAGGAAGAAAATAACGTGCTCACCAATTCGCTTATCTGTAAATTGGGCCATTATGATGTGGATGGTTACATCAGCTTGGATCGTGCCCGCTCCATCCGCATTGCCGGCTACCGCCTGTTTCCGACCAAAACTTACGATGAATTTGTTGATTTAGTTCAGACCCATTGCGTCAAATATATTCTTTTTACCAAACACCGTGATGTGGAGAATGAACAAGACCGCCTCATTCGCTATTGTATCAAAGCCAAGGTGCGTATGCTCATGCTCCCTTCTATGGACGAGTTGAAGAACGGTAAGGTGTGCAATCGCCGCATTCCGGAACTTCGCATTGAAGATCTTTTAGGTCGTGAAGAGATTCACATCAATATGAAAGAGGTGATGGGTGAGTTTACCGATAAAGTTGTTTTGGTAACCGGAGCAGCCGGTAGTATTGGCAGCGAACTTTGTTGCCAGCTGGCGCAGATGGATGTAAAACAGCTCATTCTTTTTGATTCCGCTGAAACACCCCTCCATAACCTCCGCTTGGAGCTGGAGAATAAATTTCCCAACTTGCTCTTTGTGCCGGTGATTGGTGATGTGCGTATTGAAATACGTCTTCGCATGCTGTTTGAAACCTACCACCCGCAGGTGGTGTTTCATGCTGCTGCCTACAAACATGTACCCTTGATGGAGGAGAATCCTTGCGAGGCTGTATTGACTAATGTGGTGGGTTCCCGTCAAGTGGCGGATATGGCACTTGAATACGGAGCCGAAAAGATGGTGATGATCTCTACGGACAAGGCCGTGAATCCCACTAATGTAATGGGCGCATCGAAGCGCTTGGCGGAAATTTATGTGCAAAGTTTGGGCACAGCCATTCGAAATGGCAAGGTAAAAGGGAATACAAAATTTATCACTACCCGTTTTGGCAATGTATTGGGTAGTAACGGTTCCGTGATCCCCCGCTTTAAAGAACAAATTGAGAATGGAGGGCCGGTTACGGTTACCCATCGGGATATTATCCGTTTCTTCATGACCATTCCCGAGGCTTGCCGTTTGGTGATGGAGGCAGCTACCATGGGGCAAGGCAATGAAATTTTTGTCTTTGAGATGGGTAAACCCGTGAAGATTGTCGATTTAGCTACTCGTATGATCGAGCTGGCCGGCTTTACACCCGATGAAGACATTAAAATAGAATTTACAGGGTTGCGTCCCGGTGAAAAACTCTACGAAGAAGTGTTGAGCAATCAAGAGAACACAATGCCTACTACTCATGAAAAAATCATGATCGCTAGGGTGCGCCGTTACGAGTATCAAGATATTTTGGCAGATTATAGAGAATTTGATAAGCTTTCTCGTGCCGCTGAGGTAATACCTACGGTTGCTTTAATGAAGCGAGTGGTGCCTGAGTTTATATCAAAGAACTCGCCTAGATTTGAAGTGTTGGATAAAATGTTAAATAAAAAATATCAGGATAATTATTCAAAAGCAATATGAAGATTTTAGTAACCGGTGCAAAGGGTTTTGTTGGAAAGAACCTTTGTGCACAGCTTAACAACATAAAGGAAGGCAAAGCCAAATGCTATGGGGACATTCAGATTGATAAAGTTTTTGAATATGACCTTGATTCCACTCCGGAAGAGTTGGAGAAGTTCTGCAAAGAGACCGATTTCGTCTTCAATCTTGCCGGCGTTAACCGTCCACAGAATCAGGAAGACTTCATGAAGGGTAACTTCGGCTTTGCCAGTACCTTGCTGAATACCCTGAAGAAATGCAAGAATAACTGCCCTGTGATGATCAGTTCCAGCATTCAAGCCACCCTCGCAGGCCGTTTCGGAACTTCTGAGTACGGAAAGAGCAAGAAGGAAGGTGAAGAACTCATGTTCGAGTACGGGAAGGAGACCGGTGCACCCGTGCTCGTTTACCGTTTCCCCAACCTCTTCGGCAAGTGGTGTCGTCCCAATTACAACTCTGCTGTTGCCACCTTCTGCAATAACATTGCCAACGATCTCCCTATCCAAGTCAACGATCGCAGTGTCGAAATGGAACTCCTCTATATTGATGATCTTGTTGACGAAATGATTGGAGCACTCAAGGGTGAGAGTCATAAGTGCGAGTTTGATGGCGTCGAACCCGTACCCACCGAAGGGGGGCGTTACTGCTATGTGCCTGTTATTCACAAGACTACCCTTGGCGAAATTGTCGATCTCATCTACTCTTTTGCAGAGCAGCCAAAGACTTTGATGATCCCCGAGATACCTGCCAATAGTTTTGCCAAGAAGCTCTATAGCACTTATCTGAGCTATCTACCCAAGGAAAAAGTAGCTTACGACCTTAAGATGAATGTTGACCAGAGAGGCAGTTTCACAGAGCTCGTTCACACTCTCAACTGCGGTCAGGTGAGCATCAACATCTCCAAACCGGGAATCACTAAGGGACAGCACTGGCACAACACCAAGTGGGAACTCTTCATCGTCGTTGCCGGTCACGGACTCATCCAGCTCCGCAAGGAAGGAGATCCAGAGGCAGAGGTGCTCAACTATGAAGTAAGTGGCGACCGCATTCAGGCTGTTCACATGCTCCCTGGCTACACTCACAACATCATGAACCTCTCCGATACACAGGATTTGGTAACAGTGATGTACTGCAACGAAATTTTCGATCCCAATAAGCCAGACACCTATTTCGACCCGGTAGAGAAATCATTTTAGAATATTAGCAAATAACAATATATATGAGCATTTTCGCAGGTAAAACCTTGATGATTACCGGTGGTACCGGTTCGTTTGGAAACGCAGTTCTCAATCGTTTCCTCCGTACTGACATTGCAGAAATTCGTATTTTCTCTCGTGATGAGAAGAAGCAGGACGATATGCGTCACGAGTATCAGGCAAAATATCCCGATGTAGCCCGTAAGATCAAGTTCTTCATAGGTGACGTTCGTGATCTCCAGTCTTGCAAGAACGCAATGTCAGGTGTCGATTACATCTTCCATGCAGCAGCATTGAAGCAGGTACCTTCTTGCGAGTTTTTCCCCATGGAAGCCGTGAAGACCAACGTTATCGGAACCGAAAATATTCTTATCGCTGCGATCGAAGCTGGCGTTGGTGCTGTTATCTGTCTGTCAACCGATAAGGCAGCATACCCCATAAATGCCATGGGGATTACCAAGGCCATTGAGGAGAAAATTGCAGTTGCCAAATCCCGCTATTCCGGCAACACCAAAATATGCTGCACCCGCTACGGTAATGTAATGTGTTCTCGCGGTTCAGTCATTCCTTTGTGGATTGACCAGATCCGTAATGGCCACCCCATCACTCTGACCGAACCCGGGATGACCCGTTTCATCATGTCTCTTGAGGAGGCAGTGGACCTCGTTCTTTTCGCTTTTGAGCACGGAAATAACGGCGACATCCTCGTTCAGAAGGCACCTGCTTGCACCATCCAAACCCAGGCAGAGGCCGTTTGTGAGCTCTTTGGAGGTAAGAAAGAAGAGATCAAAGTTATCGGTATCCGTCACGGTGAGAAGATGTATGAGACCCTGCTTACTAATGAGGAATGCGCCAAAGCAGAAGATATGGGCGACTTTTATCGTGTTCCTGCCGACAACCGTGGTTTGAACTACGATAAGTTTTTCTCAGAGGGCGAAGCGGAACGTAACAAGCTCACCGAATTCAATTCCGACAACACCCGCCGTCTCAACCTTGAGGAGACCAAGGAGAAGATTGCATCTCTGGAGTACATTCGGAAAGAATTCTCAGGTATGGCTAACTTCGTACAGTAATCAAATTAAATTCAGAAATAATGGGACAAAAACTTCCAAAATTCGATTATAGCGACGTACACTTCCAAGAAAATGGCAAACTAAAGCTGATCATCATCGTGGGAACACGTCCCGAGATTATCCGTCTTTCTGCCGTTATCAACAAGTGTCGTCACTACTTCGACGTGGTTCTTGCTCACACCGGACAGAACTACGACTACAACCTAAACGGCATCTTTTTTCGTGACCTCAAGCTCGCAGAGCCAGAGGTGTACATGGATGCCGTGGGCGACGACCTTGGCGCCACCTGTGGTAACATCATCAATTGCAGCTACAAGCTCTTTGCGCAGAGCCAACCCGATGCAGTGCTCGTTCTCGGTGACACCAATTCCTGTCTGTCAGTTATCGGAGCAAAACGCCTGCATATTCCCATCTTCCACATGGAAGCCGGCAACCGTTGCAAGGACGAATGCCTCCCAGAGGAGACCAACCGCCGCATCGTGGATATTATCAGTGATGTGAATATGGCCTACTCAGAGCATGCTCGTCGTTACCTCGCAGACTGTGGTCTTCCCAAGGAGCGTACCTATGTCACAGGTTCACCTATGGCAGAGGTACTTCACAATAACCTCGAGGAGATTAAGGCAAGTGATGTTCACCAACGTCTCGGCCTCGAGAAGGGCAAGTACATTCTCTTGAGCGCTCATCGTGAGGAGAACATTGATACCGAGAAGAATTTCCTCTCTCTGTTTAGTGCTATCAACGCCATGGCAGAGAAGTATGATATGCCCATCCTTTACAGCTGCCACCCACGCTCACGGAATCGTCTGGCAGCATCAGGCTTCCAACTCGATCGTCGCGTCATCCAGCAGGAATCCCTCGGTTTTCACGATTACAATTGTCTTCAGATGAGCGCCTTTGCAGTGGTATCCGACTCTGGTACACTTCCCGAGGAAAGCAGTTTTTTTACCAGCATAGGCCATCCTTTCCCTGCCATTTGCATCCGTACTTCTACCGAAAGACCAGAGGCTATCGATAAGGCCGACTTCATCATAGCAGGTATCGACGAGAAGTCATTACTTCAGGCAGTGGAAACTGCCATTGAACTTTGCAAGAATGGTCAGTATGGCATCCCTGTTCCTGACTATGTAGATGAGAATGTATCAACCAAAGTTGTGAAGATTATACAGAGTTATGTGGGTATTGTGAATAAGATGGTTTGGAGAAAGTTCTAACCCATTTGATTTAACTTTTTAACATCAGTATGAGGTAGTAAGTCGACGGTTAATATCTGCTTTTTCAGTTTATCTTATGCAAATTAATTCAATATCCGCTCCAAATTATAAGGAATTTATACTATCGTCTTATTTGTCCATGAAGTGGCATTAAATATATTCTTTTTGCTATTGTTTTTCACTCATGTTTGGTATTGTATGTAGTTTGATTGATAAAATTAGATTTTTGTATGCTAGTAGTTTTGTCGCGATTTTCTAGATAACTTATTTAATAAAGTACTGAAGCTGTATAATAGATTGTGTACATACATTAACTGTTTAATTATTTGATATAATCGTTTTTCATAAAAAATTAAATAGTGTAATATTGTAAATATTTTGAATAATGGAGGATATTAAAATCTGTGTGATTGGTCTTGGATATGTGGGCCTTCCACTTGCTCGTCTTTTCTCAACAAAGTATCCTACTATAGGATTTGACATGAACCAGAAGCGTATTGATGCACTCATGACAGGTCATGATGCGACTCTCGAGGTCGCTGACGATTTGCTTCAGGATGCTATCAACAATAATGGTTTTAAGTGTACAACTAACCTTGAAGAGATCAAGGGTTGTAACTTCTATGTGGTTGCTGTTCCCACTCCTGTAGATGCTGATAACCGTCCTGATCTCGCGCCTCTCTGGAGGTCCAGTGAGACCGTTGGTCAGGTTATCTCTAAGGGCGATATCGTAGTTTACGAGTCTACCGTATACCCTGGTGTAACCGAGGAAGAGTGTCTTCCTGTAGTAGAGCGCGTTTCAGGTCTTAAGTTCAATGAGGATTTCTTTGCAGGTTACTCTCCTGAGCGTATTAATCCAGGTGACAAGGAGCATACTGTTGAGAAGATCAAGAAGGTAACTTCAGGTTCTACTCCTGAGATTGCTGACATCGTAGATGATGTTTACAACTCAGTTCTTATCAACGGTACTCACAAGGCTCCTTCTATGAAGGTTGCAGAGGCATCAAAGATCATCGAGAACTCTCAGCGTGACGTCAACATCGCATTCATGAACGAGTTGGCTAAAATCTTTAATGCTATGGGTATCGATACCAACGATGTGATTGAGGCAGCTTCTACCAAGTGGAATTTCATCAAACTGAAACCAGGTCTCGTAGGTGGTCACTGCATCTCTGTAGACCCATATTACCTCATCCAGAAGGCTCAGGTTTACGGTGTTCTCCCACGTATTATGTCAGCATCTCGTCGCTTGAACGACGGTATGGGTGCATACGTTGCCAATCAGACCATCAAGTGCATGAACAAGAAGGGCGTTATGGTTAAGGACGCAAAGATCCTCATCCTCGGTATCACCTTCAAGGAGAACTGTCCTGACCTCCGTAACTCTAAGATTGTTGATATCTACACAACTCTTCAGGAGTACACCATCAACATTTCTGTTTACGATCCATGGGCTAATCCTACAGATGTTAAGCACGAGTACAACATCGACATCACCAACGACCTCCCTATCGAGAAGTTCGATGCTGTCATCCTCGGTGTTGCTCACAAGCAGTTCCTCGAGATTGACGTTAAGACTCTCGTTAAGGAAGGTGGCGTAATCTACGATGTTAAGGGCTTACTCCCTCGTGACATCATTAATGGACGTCTGTAATCGAATAATGGATAGCCGGATGCACAGGTGGGACTGATGTATGAAGTTCGATACTTCCATCCGATTCAAACCATGAGGTTTATAATCCAAGTGGAGCATCTGCAGTTGTGAAGCCCCAGATGCTTATAGTAGCCTTACAATTAGTCGCCTTGCGATGTGGTGCGATACCACAGACTGCTACAAATTTGAAAATTTATGAAAATTTTGCAAGTAAATACTGTTTTTGGTTTTGCTAGTACCGGAACCATTGTACGAGACGTTCAGGCGCTTTGCGAGCAGCAAGGTATAGAATGTCATGTTGCATATTCCGTTACTAATTTAGAGCCATCGCAAATAAAGAATGGCTACCAGATTGGCAATAACCTTGAGCATAAAATGCATGGATTGCTCTGTCGAATAAATGGCGAACAAGCATATTTTTCATACTTCTCAACCTTGAGGTTTATCTGTCATATCAATAAGATTAAGCCAGATATAGTACATCTGCACACTATCCATGGTAATTATCTGAACATTAAATTAATCTTCCGTTATCTTGCTAAGAAGAATATCCGCACAATTATTACTTTGCATGATTGTTGGTATTATACTGGTGGATGTTTTCACTATACACAAGTAGGCTGTTTTAAGTGGCGACAGTCATGTGGAAATTGCCCTAAAAAACGAACAGATACGCCTGCTTATTTCTTAGACAAGTCATCAGCTATTCTTAGTGATCGTAGAAAATTATTTGATGCTATCCAAAATCTCACAGTTGTAGGTGTTTCAAAGTGGATTGCAAAGGAATCAAAGAAGGGTGTCTTTTATGATAAGAATGTAACTACCATATATAATGGCGTTGATACCAATATATTCAAGCCAACTCCATCTGACTTTCGCCAATGCCTTAGTTTAGAAGGAAAGTTTGTAATTATGGGACTTGTGGGAAAATGGTTTGATCCTTTGAACAAAGATGCTTTCGACTACATTGTTTCAAAACTGCAGTCTGATGACCGTCTGTTGCTCTTTGGCTGTAAGGGAAAGCGAACTGATTTATCTCCAAACATTATTCAGTTTGGTTACACCACAAATCGTGAAGAACTTGCAGCCCTTTACTCTTGTGCCGATGTATTTATCAATTCTACACATGAGGAATCATTCTCACTTATCAATATTGAACCTCAGGCATGCGGTACACCAGTGGTGACCTATGCGAATACTGGAGCCCAAGAAACTGTGGATAATAGTTGTAGTTTCTCTGTTCAAACAGATGACTATAAAGCAATGTGGGAAAAAGTTCAACTTATAAAAGCAACAGGAAAGGCTATTTATACGGAACAATGTATTAAGCGAGTAAATACTTTGTTTGGTATGGAAAATAATTATAAACAGTATATTGATTTATATAGGAAGAACAATGATAAGGAAACGAATTAAATATTTCTCTTATTACGGTTGTCATGATCCTGTTAGGCATCGTGACAATTCGCCTGCCGCTGATAGTAAACTCGATTATATTATCGATGCACTAAACCATATTGGTTATTGTGTTGAGATTATTTCTCTATCTCCAAGTGCGAATAGTAAATTCTTATCGGCATACACAGAGAAAAAAGGAGAGAATATCATACGCTATTTCGCAAGTTTTGGACAAAACAAAAGTCCATTGCGAATATTTAATCGGTGGTTTATGGAACTTCAGTTCTTTCTTTGGTGCTTAATTAATCTTAAGCGTGAAGAAAAAGTGTTTGTATATCACTCTTTAGGATATGATTCAGCATTTCTTAAACTAAAAAAAATGCTCAACATTCATATCATTGGTGAGATTGAAGAAATATACCAAGATGTTAGCAAACAGAAGGATAGACAACAGATAAATGAGTACAAGTTTGTTGATGCGTGTGACAGCTTTTTGCTACCCACAAATATTTTAGATAAGAAGATAAATACTAAGCATAAACCAAGTGTTGTCATACACGGTGTTTATAGTATATCGCAAAAATTGACTGAAAAGTTTAATGATGGTAAAATTCATGTTGTATACGGAGGAACGCTAGATCCTAATAAAGGTGGTGCCATATCAGCAGCTAAGTCTGCTGAATTTCTTCCATCAAACTATCATGTGCACATATGTGGTTTCGGAGATCCTAAGGAAGTCAATGATGTTATTTCTGTAGTAAGTCAAAACTCAAAAGCGAATATTACTTTTGAAGGAGAACTAAAGGGAAATGAATATAACAAGTTCATACAACACTGCCATATAGGACTCAGCACACAGAATCCTAGTGGTGCTTTTAACGACACGTCATTTCCGTCTAAAATTTTGGTCTATTTATCAAATGGTCTAAAGGTAGTGACTATTCGCATCCCCGTAGTCGAAAGATCTAGAGTCAATGATGTTTTGTTCTATTATGAACATCAAGATCCCAAGGAAATAGCTGAAGCTATTTTAAAAGCGTCTTTTGTAAATTCAGATTCTGATACTGAGTATTTAAAAAAATTAGATGCTGAGTTTCATGTTAAATTAAGTGATATTATTCAAAAATATTAAAGATATATGCATAAAGTTGGTATTATTACATATTACGGTGATAATTATGGTGGATGTTTGCAGGCTTACGCAATGCAGACGCTAGTTCAGCAATTTGGATGTGTCCCCCATCTTATACGTAATAACCACTTTCAAAAGAGCAATACTTTCAATAACAAGATAAAACATATATTTGAGGTGCTATTGCATCCCGTTGATTTTATTTGTAGGCAAAAGTATGTTAATATTTTAAGAAAAGGGGAAGTTATTCGTTGTGCAAAATTTGACTCTTTTAGGAAAAAAAAAATGATTTTTTCTCCTTTTCCTGAACTTACATTGTACAATTGGCACAGCTCAAAAATTGAAGGTTATGATACTTTTGTATGCGGTAGTGACCAGATATGGAATCCTAACCTATATCCTGTTGATCCTATATACTTTATGCGTTTTGTGAATAATGGAGCAAAGAAAGTAGCTTATGCACCAAGTGTAGGAGTATCTACTATTGATTATAAGTTTGATGCGCAAATTAAAGAAGATCTTTCCGATTATCATTACATAAGTGTTCGCGAAGATGATGGTGCTAATGCAATAGCTAATATCATCGGAAAACATGTTGATAGTGTTTTAGATCCAACTTTGCTTTTGAACTCTAAAGACTGGGCCAAAATTACTGGTGAAAACAATTATGGTAATTATATTTTCTGTTATTTGTTTAGCGAATCTCCTTTCTTTGATGAATGTAAAAAGTATATTAAAGAAAAGACCGGACTAAAAGTACTTACATTGCCTTATAGCCTGAGAGAATTAAAAAGCAAAGATCAGCTAGTATTCGATGCTGGTCCAGAAGATTTTGTCACTTTAATTGAACACGCAAAACTTGTTCTAACAGATTCGTTTCATGCAACAGCCTTCTCTGTAAATTTATCAACTCCATTCCTGACACTCGAACGTCACAAAGCTGGAGAGAAGAAGAGTATGAACTCTAGAATCTATACTATACTAAAAAAAGTAAATCTTGAGAATAGGCTCATCTCAAATAAAGTACAATTAGAAAGTTTTGATTTGTTAAAAATGTTAAATGTGGACTTTTCAGAACCAACAAAACTTCTTCAAAAGTTGCGAGAACAGGATAGATTAAGATTTTCAAATGCAATTGTAAATGAGTAGTATAGGAGAAAATGAAAGATGTTCGGGATGTGGGATCTGCAGTCTTATGTGTCCTACAAAGGCCATTAGTCTTAAAGAAGATGTAAAAGGTTTTATTCGTCCTTTCGTAGATGATTCAAAATGCATAGATTGCAATAAGTGCATAAAGTTTTGCCATGAGTATAACAAAAGAAATACAAATTATATACACAATGCTTACCTTGCTTCATCTAAGAGTAAAGAAATTTTAGAACATAGTTCAAGTGGAGGTGTTTTTTCAGAATTAGCACGTGTTTTCCTCGACAATGGTGGTTATGTTTGTGGTGCAAGTTTAATTGAGCCGTCTGTTGGTACAGTAAAGCATATTGTAATTGACAACGTAGATGATATATACAAACTACGTAAGTCCAAATATGTTGAGTCTTCACTGGTTGATATTTTGCCTGCATGCCTAGAACTTGTAAAGGCTGGAAAAGTTTTGATGTTTGTAGGAACACCTTGTCAATGTGCTGCAATCCGTAATTTTCTCTGTGATGATGAAAAACTATTTGTTGTTGATTTTATCTGCCATGGTACAGGTAGTCCTAAGGTGTTGAAATGGTATTTGTCTCAAGAGAAAACACACATTGGAAAAATTCATACATTGGATTTTCGTTATAAAAACAATGAATCAGGATCTTATTTCTATATAAGTGGGGATAAAGGATCAAAACTCATAAAGAATTATTCAGAGGGTTATCCTTATGCTTTTGCAACAGCATTGATTGTAGCAGATGATTGTCTAAATTGTAAATATGCAACAGTAGAAAGAGTATCCGACATAACGCTTGCAGACAAATGTGATGGGACTGGACTTGATTTTGATAAATCTACTATCCTTGCAAATTCAAAAAGAGGCGTACAATTGTTGGAAAGTTTAGTCATAGAGCTAAAACAAGTTTCTATTGCCTCTATTCTTGAGAACGCGTGGCATTTAACAAGCCCCAATGAACCAAATCTGAATAGAGATAAATTTTTCAAGAGCTACACTACTTTAGATTATACTAAGATTTATAAAACTTATTTAGTTATGAAGCCAATGACGATTTGGCGAAGGGCTGCTTTAAAGTTAAAAGCTATTGTTAAACAACTTATTTGATTAATTCTTTATGGAAAGTGATATTAAATATGCAGCAGAAGTTGATGTAGCTGTTCTTCTCCTTTTCTTTACTCGCACAGAAATAACAGCCCGTACATTTGAGCAGATTCGCAAGGCACGTCCTTCAAAACTTTTCTTGTATCAAGACGGTCCACGCCCTGGAAGAGTTGATGATATTGAAAATATCAAAGAATGTCGTGAGGTCGTTGAATCTGCAATTGATTGGAATTGTGAAATTCATCGTATGTATCAAGAAAATAATTACGGATGTGATCCATCTGAGTATATTTCGCAGAAATGGATGTTCAGTAATGTAGATAAGGGTATTATAATTGAGGACGATGACGCTATGTCTATAAGTTTTTTTCGTTATTGCAAAGAATTGCTTGATAAGTACGAAAATGATAATCGTATCAATATTATTTGTGGTATGAATCATCTTGGAGTTTACGAAGATTGTCCTTATGATTATTTCTTTGTACGCTCAGGTGGAGCAATTTGGGGGTGGGCAACTTGGAAACGAACCATTGAACAGTGGGATGCTCAATATGATTTTTTAGATAAAGCATATACTCTTAAAAATCTTCGTGATGAATTTGGCAATGAATCAGCTGATAAGTTTATAAAAGTATGTAACAATCATAAGTCTTCTGGGCGCGAACATTATGAATCTATTCTGGGGGCATTTGCAAGATTAAGCAATACTTTAAATATTGTCCCAAAGCGTAATATGACATGTAATATTGGTGTTGACACTGAAACGACTCATTCTGTGTCAGATATAAGTAAATTACCAAGGGCTGTACGTAAGCAACTTTATATGAAAACTTACGAGTTGGAATTTCCAATGCATCATCCTAAGTACATTCAGGCTGACTATGGCTATTGGAAGAAAGTTCTCAAATCAATGAATGGAAACTTGTTTGTACGCACTTTCCAATTGAGACGGATCGAATCATTATTATATCGTCTATTCCCAGTGCTAGGGAAGTAACTCATTTTTTTATGGCTGGTACGACAACACGCTATCTGTTCATTGATATATTAAAAGGTATGGCCATATTGCTAATAGTATATGGCCATATCATACCAGGATTCATACCCTCTTTTGCCAAGTATGTTTCCACATTTCATATTCCCTTGTTTTTTTTTGTAAGCGGAATTCTTTTTAATGGGAAAAAATATGAGAGTCAGTTTAAACTTTTCTTTAAAACTCGTATTCAGGTTCTAGTAGCCCCATTCATATACCTATCCTTGATAGTTATGTGTGGATATTATTATTTGGAAAAAGATTATGTAAATTTCATAAAACAATTAATATCAAATGGTTGGGGGGGGTATGCTCTGTGGTTTATTCCTGTGTTATTTATGGTAGAATTGGTTTACTATCCGTTCTGTAATACAAAGAAGTATTTAATATGCATGTGTTTATTTGTAAGTATTCTCCTAAGCTACGTTAGTAGCATTACGTATGGCTATATCCCACATAATGCATTATTGGTATTTTGTGGATTATTTTTCTATGGAATGGGAAATTTATGTAGACCGATTCTAGAATATGTTTATAATTTTAAAATCCAGCAATTAGGTATTGCTTTCGTTCTAGGTTTGCTTATCTCACTTTCATATTATCCAATCACGCCTTCATTACCTGAATGGTTTATTAACAAGATACCTTGTTGTATTTATTATATAACTCCTTTGGGTGCGATAACTTCTATGGTTGTAATATCAATTCTAATAGAAAAGTGGGCGAATAAGTGTATGATTAGTTTATTATCAATATGTGGTAAGCAAAGCCTAATTATATTAGCTTTTCATCAAATTATTTGCATGTTACTTCAGCAATACTTAAGTTCAAAATTTGCAATTTTATTTATGATAATAATATTAACGGTCTTGGTTGTGCATATCCCTCGTCGCGCACCTTGGTTGTTAGGAAAAACTAAACAGTAAATTCAAATGAATCAGATTAAAACAGGCGCAATAATTTCATATGTGTCATTGTTTATAAATATCGTTATAGGGCTGTTATATACACCTTGGATGATTAGTACGATAGGCATGGCAGATTACGGTTTATATACATTAGCCATGTCTGTAATATCGCTATTTGTCTTTGATTTTGGTTTAGGCAGCGCAATCACGAGATTCGTTTCTAAGTATTTAGCAGAGGGCCGACAGGATAAGGTGGACAATCTTTTAGGTTTGGTATTTAAACTGTACTTATTGGGGAATTTAATTGTTCTTGTAGGCTTAGCTATAATTTATTTCATTATACCCTCTTTATATCAAGGCCTGACGCTTGCAGAATTACATGACTTTAAGATTGTCTATTTAATTTCTGCACTATTTTGTGTCATTTCTTTTCCATTTATTCCATTAAATGGTATTATTACTTCTTACGAAAAGTTTATCCAGTTAAAGACTTGTGACCTGCTACATAAGTTAATTATTGTTGTTCTGATGACATGCTGCTTGCTATTTGGGGGCGGACTTTTTTATTTAGTAATTGTAAACTCTGTTGCAGGAATATTAATTATCTTCTTTAAACTAGCTGTATTAGGAAGGGCAAAGTTAACTTCAATACGCTGGAGGTTCTGGGATAAAGAAATTCTAAAAACAGTCTTTATCTTTTCTGTATGGGTAACTATTATTCAACTAGCACAAAGATGTATATTTAATCTATCACCCTCCATACTAGCTGCATATGCTGGTTCACAAAGTATTACAATTTTAGGTATTGCAATTTGCCTCGAGGGCTATACGTTTAGTTTCGCCAATGCAATTAATGGTATGTTCCTTCCTAAGGTTTCAAGAATGGTAGCTAATAATAATAATAAGGAGATTCTGAATTTAATGACGCGCGTTGGTCGAATCCAAATTTATATAATTGGCGCAATGTGTGTTGGGTTTATATGTGTTGGCCATGAGTTCATTGAAACTTGGTTGGGCGAGTCATTTTCTGAGGTATACTTATGTGCTTTAATGATAATATTGCCTTCTTTTTTGCAACTACCCCAGGAAATAGGAAATACAACTATTGTAGCTGAAGGAAAAGTGAAGCTTCAAGCTTTTGCATTTATTCTAATGGCGGTCATAAATTTGATTTTGGCTTTCCCTCTAACTAAATTTTATGGTGTGGAGGGCTTATGCTGTTCCATAATGATTGCATATTTAGCTAGAACTATTGCAATGGATGCAATTTTCTATATTGTACTAAAGATTAATATATTTAAGTTTTTTAAACATACATATTTTGAAATTTTCCCAACGTTAATACTTGCTACAGCATTAACTCTTTTTGGAAATAGTTTTATACATATAAGTGGATGGCTTGGGGTTTGCGTAAAATCTAGCTTGTGTGTTTTCATATATAGCGGACTAGTTTTTTTCATTTCCATGAATAAGGAAGAAAAAATAATTTTATATTGCATAATAAAATTCAAAAGGCGTTAAATATGTGGTTACAATTGTTTTTATTTTTATTAGCTTTTATAGTTTGGCAGAAATATGAATCTAATGGTGGAAACTCGAAGGCCATTAGGCACAAATATGTAAATTTTTTGATTGTAATATTGTTTTTACAATCTGCCCTCAGGCATGAAGCAGTAGGTCTTGATACTTATAGTTATATTAAGGATTTTGAAATTACTCGAGATGTTCGAGATTGGAATTGGGTTTGGCAGAATTTTTACGATGTATATGTTTTAGGTGAAGGAAAGGATGCAGGGTTCCATTTGCTTATGAAATCATTTTCTACTTTATGCCCATATTCTCGTATTTGGTTGTTTTTTGTGGCAATTCTTTTTTTTATTCCATTCTGTCGACTTGCAGAGAAAGAACTACGCTCATTAAAACAACTTTTTATGTTTTTCTGTGTATACCAAACAATGTATTATAGTTTCTTTTCTATTACTGGTATAAGACAGACTATTGCAACTGTTGCAACATTATACGGAATTAAATTTATACGTCAGAATAAACCAATTCAGTTTGTGTTTTGGATATTACTAGCTGCTTTTATTCATAAATCTGTATTATTATTTCTTCCTTTTTACATCATAGCAAAATTATCAAAAAGTAAGTGTATGTTAATTAGTGTCATGACTTTGCTTCCTGTAATATTTGGGTTAGGTAGAAAATTTGCTTTTTTTATGTCTGATTTTGCTGGTGGTGATCAATACTTACAGTACGCGGAATCAGACATGAAAGCGGGAGCAACGAAATTTTTAATTTTCATTATGCTGGGGGCTATTCTAACTCTTATTTCTAAAATGCGCAAGCCAGACTCAATGCCAGACATATGGGTTTTTGCTGTTTCTTTGACATTACTCTTCACACCCTTAGCATGGGTGGATACATCATTGATGAGAGTTATTCAATATTTTGCTCTATTTTCAATGATTTCAATACCATTGTCAATAGACAATTTAGGATTAAGTAAAAAAGTTCAGAATAATGTTTATTGGATATTTTTTGCTGCACTATTAATCACAACAATACGACACGATTACGGATACTGTTTTTTTTGGCAAGATATGGTGTTAGGTAGTAATTATAAATAAAGTATACTTTTCTATAATGCTGTAATAGAAAAATGCTTATATATAGATATAATAACATTTCATGGCTTTGAAAATTATGGTTCATTACTGTAAGTTTATGCTTTACAGCAGCACATACAATCATTAGACTATGACAATGAAATAATAAATCTGATAACAAAGTGAAAAAAGATCCAACATTTGCAATGGTGTTCTTGCCCAACAAGTTCTTTTTGATTATTTGGTAACTAAATGATTTGAAAGAGAAACTATTAGCTCAGTAAAATTCAGAGAACTGGCTGGTTACTATTTAAGCGTTTGTCAAGAAGATAAAGTTGTACACCTGTAAAGGAATTATGACGACCTATGTTACATTGCATCCAACGATATTTTAGAGATTCTTGCCTTTATTGCTGATTCTCTATATCATCTTGTATTGGTAATATAACTACTGGTGATTTTGGAGATTAAGAAAGGAAGAACCCTTCGATTAAAAAACAGATGATTATGTTTCTATAAAAATGACACAGATTACATTTTTAAATCAATTCAAAGTTTAAACAAATGTACGGTATTACATTTGTTGTAAATGCATCAAAGCGTTGTACTCGTTGGAGACGTTTTAAGAATTTGTTTATTCTAATTATTCAAAGGATTCTAAAATAACTAACAATGAAATATTTAATAGTAGTAGCTCATCCTGACGATGAGGTACTGGGTGCAGGTGCATCTATTTATAAATGGAGAAGAGAAGGTCATAAGATAGATGTGGCCATCATGTGTACAGAAGCAAAGGCACGTGCGTACCGTCCGGAAGATGAAGAACTGGATGATGACTTAAACGCATCTGCAGAGTTCTTGGGAGTGAACCAGAAGTATGAGGCTACTTTTCCTAACATCGAGATGAATATTGTACCTCACCTGAAGTTGGTGCAGTTCATTGAGAGTGCCATCAAGGAAAGTGAGCCTGACATCATCATCACGCATCATCCTGCGGACACGAACAACGACCATCTGCAGACCTCAATGGCTTGTCAGGAGGCGATCCGCCTATTTCAGCGCCGTTTTGAGGTGAAGCGTGTGAAGGAGTTCTGGTATATGGAAATTCCTTCGTGCAGTGAGTGGGCTATCAATAATGCGATGAACCTGTTTCGTCCTAACTGCTATGTGGAGGTGGGCAAAGAGGGTGTTGATGCGAAGATCAAGGCCTTGATCATGTACCGTGGCGTGATGCGTCCTTATCCTCATCCTCGCTCAGCAGAGTACATTACTGGTTTGGCTGCTATGAGAGGTGGTCAGTGGGGACAGAATTACTCAGAATCTTTTGAAGTTGTTTTACGCGCTGAATAAAAAATGACAATAGAGAAATTCATAAAGAGATTGTTTGATTTAGTTTTAGCACTTATCCTTTTCATTCCTGCAGCACTTGTACTGCTCGTTGGTATTGTCTTCGTGAAGATTGTTTCTCCAGTGGCTTCTCCTATCTTCAAGCAGCAGCGTGTAGGTTACAAAGAAAAGATTTTCACACTGTTTAAGCTTCGTTCAATGACCAACAAGCGTGACGAGAATGGTGAACTGCTCCCTGATGAGGTTCGTCTGAAGAAGTGGGGTAAGATCGTACGTGCAACCAACATGGATGAACTCTTCCAGATCTGGAACATCTTGAAGGGTGAAATGTCTTTCATCGGCCCTCGTCCTATCCTGCTAAAGGAGATGCTCGTTATGACCGAAGAGGAGCAGAAGGAGCGTCAGTTAATGCGTCCTGGTATTACCGGCTGGGAAGCTGTTCATGAGGGTGAATCCGAGACTCGTCGTCAGATGGCAGAGTTCGACCTTTACTATGTTCGCAACTGGTCATTGAAGATTGATTGGTTGGTATTCTACAAGACCATCCAGATTGTGCTTGGTTTCCAGCGTCCTGATGATACAGTGCGTGCACCAAAGGTACTGGATGAAGAGATTCGTTCAACTAAAGATATTGGCGAAGAATAATGGAAATAGGTAGTTTCATTGAGCTCCAGCTGTCCAAAAGCTTGGAGCATTATAATCAGCAGACGGATATTGCCCGACTTAATATAGGTCGTTTGGCTATCTGGCATGCTTTACGTATAACTGGATGTAAGGCTATCTGGATTCCGATCTATCAGTGCGACACTGTACGAGAGGCACTGATGGAGTATGGAGCAGAAGTCAAGTATTATCATACCGACAAGGACTTCAATCCTATCGATTTGGCACCAGCCGATGATGAGGCAGCACTCTTTGTGAACTACTATGGGGTGATGTCTCATAGCCGTATTTGCGAGTTGACAAAACTCAGCAAGCATCCTATCATTGACAACTGTCAGGGATTCTTCAATGCTCCTGTTGAGGGTGCAATGAATGTGTATTCTTGTCGTAAGTTCGTGGGCGTTCCTGATGGAGCCTATATGATTGGCAAGGGGGCACACCAGTTTGTTGACGAGTATCCTCCGTGCTATAGTTCTGATACTGCAGCCTTCCTGCTGATGCGCATCGAATACGGTTGTGAGGGGAAGGGGTATGAAGCCCGTAGCATCAACGAGCATCGCATCGATACCGAAGAAATCATGAAGATGTCAAAACTGACTCGCGCCATCCTTGACGGAACAGATTACGAGTTCATCAAGCAGAAGCGTCGTGAGAACTTCGAGATAGCCTGCGAACTCCTTAGTGATATCAACAAGATCAATCCAAAGCAGTATTATGATGAGGAGACCATTCCAATGGTTTATCCGCTGGTAGTTGAGGATGACGAACTTATTCAGAAACTGTTCAAGGCAAAGCACTTCCAGGGGCACTGGTGGAGTTACATCTGCGAGGAACAGCCAGCGGACAGTTTTGAGTATTGGATTTCCCGTTACGTGATTCCTATTACCATCGATCAGCGTTATGGTCGTCAAGAGCTTGAATATTTAGCAAACATTATAAAGAATAGATAATTATGAACAATCAATATAATGGACATCTGTGCATTGTATTTGCCCTTGAGCACTACAATCCACTTGGGCAGATTCGTAGTTTTGGCGAAATGGGTATCAATCCTGTCTATATCTCTGTAAAGCGTAGATATGAGGTTGCTACCAAGAGTAAATACATTTCAAAGCTTCATCAGGTAGACTCTGTTGAGGAGGGTTACGAATTGTTAATGCGTGAATATGGTAACTTCGATGCTATTCACAAACCTTACATTGTATTCTCTGACGATAAGTCAGTTGGTTTCTTCGATCTGCACTATGATGAGTGGAAGGATAAGTTTATTGCTTTCAATGCTGGTAAGACTGGCAAAATCAATGCTTATATGGATAAATACGAAATCCAGCAGCTTGCCAAGAAGCATGGATTCAATGTACTTGATTCTTACGTTATTGGCAAGAACGATCCTCTGCCAGAGAACCTTTGGTATCTCATCATCACCAAAGACATTTCGCCTAACTCTGGTAACTGGAAGAGTGATGTCTTTATTTGTCAGGATGAGTCAGAGTTGAAGGATGCCATCACAAAGATTGCAAGTCCGCTGATCATGATTCAGCACTTCGTTGATAAGCAGAATGAGATGGCTCTGGAGGGTTACTGTGTGAATCATGGTAAGGAGATGCAGATTGCCACTCAGATGACATGGAAGTACCTTATCCAGGGATACTACAGCCCTTACCATGATGTATGCATGTTCACCAACAAGGACATGGAGCAGAAGCTGCAAGCAATGTTCGAGGAGATAGGCTTTGAGGGTATCTTCGAGGTTGAGTTCCTGATTGACAAGGACGGCACTTTCTATTTCATGGAGACCAACTTTCGTGCATCAGCTTGGAACCCAACTGGCCTTTTCGCTGGTATGCCTCTCGCTTACCTTTGGGTAAAGGGTATGGAGAATGGTATCATCGATCCTGCAGATCGTAAAGAATTTGAGCCATTCACCTCTATGACAGAGATTATTGACTATGGCAAGCGTGTAGAGGGTGGCATGGTATCTTTAGGCCAGTGGCTAAAGGATTTCAAGGAGGCTAAGTGTACCTATATCTACAACAAGAATGACATTGGTCCTTGGGAAGAGGCTTGTGCTAATTGGGCTAAATTTAAGTAATCCAGAGTTAATATGAAGAAAGCTCTTATGCTTGCTCCTATGGGTTCTGTCCATAGGCGTTTTAATAAAGCTAATATCGATGCATTGCAAGCATTGGATTATGAGGTGGAATTATGCGCCAACTTCCAAAATGGAAAAGGTCCAGAGATGCATAACCAGAAGTTTGTTGAGCAATGCCGTAAAGACGACATTGTTTGTTATTCCATACCTTTTGAACGTCATAGTCTCTCTGGCAGTATCAAGTGTCTTCCTGTATTGAAGCAATTGCTTGCAGAAAGAGATTACGACATCGTTCATGCACACACAGAGATAGGCGGTCTTCTCTTGAAAATGGTTGGCAAGATTAAAGGACAGAAGTTTTTTACTCCTCATGGCATGTCGTTTTGGAAGGGAAGTTCACCGAAATCTCAGTTTGTCTTCAAACCTCTTGAAAGGTGGATTTGTAGTGGTATGGATCAGAACCTTGGTATGAACATGGAGGAGGTGGAATACTTGCAGAAGTGGGATAAGAAATCGGCCAACTATGTCCACGGAATTGGTCTGAATGTTCAGCGTATGCAGAGTCCTGTTCGTACACGAGAAGAGGTAAGAAAGGAGTTTGGCATTACTGATGGTGTAAAGATGATTGCTTCTATCGGTGAGTTGGATGATAATAAGAATCATAGTACAGTCATCAAGGCATTTGTTATGACAGGACGCAAGGATTTCAAGTACGTTGTATGTGGTGTTGGACCTAACAAAGAGATGCTTGAACAGCAGGCTATTTCTCAGGGTTTTAAGGATAATGTTATTCTCGCAGGCTATCGCTCTGACATCCCTGATGTATTGAATGCAGCAGATATTTTTGTCTTCCCATCATTTCATGAAGGTATGCCAGTCTCTGTTCTTGAGGCAATGGCTTGCAGCCTTCCTGTAATCTGCTCTAAGATCAGAGGTAATGTGGATATTATTAAGGAAGGTGATAACGGTTATCTGTTTAAGCCTGCTGATGTAGAGACACTCTCAAAGAAAATCATGCTCATAATGGACGATGCAGAGAAGCGTACCACTATGGGTAAGAAAAATGTAGAATTTGTAAAGAGGTTCTCCCTTGAAGCTGTAACTGAGGAATTAAAGAATATATATAAGTATAGTAATTATGGTAAATGATAGAATATCTATTATAGTTCCAGTTTATAATGTTGACCAGTTTTTGAGACTGAGTTTGGATAGCTTGATTAACCAAACTTATAAGAATATAGAAATCATTTGTATAAATGATGGTAGCCCGGATCATTGTATTGACATACTTAGAGAATATGAGGCTAAGGATGATCGTGTCGTAATTATTGACAAAAAGAACGAGGGTGTTGCTGCTGCTCGCAATGATGCAATGAAGATGGCAACAAGCAAGTTCTTTATGTTTGTTGATGGAGATGATTGGATAGAATTGAATGCTTGCGAACGTTTGATGGAGGTAATGCATGAGCATCAACCTGACGTAGTAATGTTCTCCTATTTCAGAGAGTATGCTGACAAAACTTTGAAAAAGAATGATATTTTCCCTTCAGACTTTATTGTATTTAACGAAGAACAATGCCGTCAGTTACATAGACGACATGCTGGTGCCATAGGTTATGAACTTGCACATCCTGAAAATTTTGATGCTATTTGTTCACTATGCACCAAATTATTTAAGGGTGACATTATTCGTGAGCATAAAGAAATTTATTATATCGATAATAAGATTATTGGCACCTATGGTGATGGTTTGATGAACTTGTTCTATTATAAATATGTACATAAGGCTGTCTTTATCGGTGATCATCTTTATCATTATCGCAAAACGAATGAAAGCTCTGTGACTACTGCTTACAAGAAGAATTTTCCACAGCGTTGGAATAACCTTTTTGATATTATTGAGAATTATATTAAAGATAACAATCTTCCGGAAGTATTTAATGAAGGACTTCACAATCGTATTGCGATAAGTACTGTTGGATTAGGTTTAAATGAAATTCACGCAGAAACATCTTTCTTTGATAAATACAAGGAATTGGATAAACTTTTATCCGATAAACGCTACAGAAAATCTATTAGGGGATTTAATATCAGTGAAATGCCTATTCACTGGAAAGCTTTCTTTATTTGTTGCAAACTACATTTTACTTTAGCCTTGTATACAATGTTAGTGATGATTCGTTTCCTTAAAAATAAGATATAATGGGTAGTAGAGATTTAGGACTAAACCTTCTTAGAGCTATAGGCTTGTTGAGCATCATTCTTGCTCATGTCAATCCTCCCTCACTATTATTCCAACTAAGGACATTTGATGTGATAATGATGGTCTGTGTCTCCACAATATCTTATACAGATTATGCACGTCCCAAACCTTACAAAGACTATTTAATTGGAAGAATTAAGAGATTACTGTTTCCTACATGGGAGTTCATCTTACTGATGTCAATAGTACTGAGTGTGGTTTGTTATATTGAAGGGGCTTTCATCCCGAATACATATAAGTACCCACCAAGACTACAATATATTCTATGGGGTCTAATTGTGATTAGTGGTTCATTTTGTATTCTTCGTTACATAAAAGTAACGAAACTGCCAGAAATTGTTACTTTTATTTCTAGTAATTCGTTGTGGATGTACTTTTGGCATGTAATAGTGTTGAATCTGTTTACAACATATCCAAATTGGTTTGATAGTAGGCTGCTGGATAGTTGGTGTGTAAAATGGTTATTTGTAGTAACTTTTGCATGCATTATGTGTGCAACTCAGAATAAACTGCTTAAGTTTATCAAAATTGCGAAGTAATTATGGAAAATCCTGTTTTAAGTGTAGTTATACCGATTTATAAAGTTGAAGATTATCTTGAACGTTGCGTACTCAGCGTTATTAATCAAGACTTCAAAGATCTCGAAGTGATATTGGTTGACGATGGATCTCCTGATAACTGTCCTCAAATTTGTGAGGAACTAGCAAAAAGTGATGTACGAATAAAAGTGATTCACAAAAAGAACGGGGGGTCGAGCTCTGCGAGAAATGCTGGCGTGAGTATAGCAAGAGGTAAATACATACAGTTTCTTGATAGCGATGACCAACTTGAAAATTTACTGGAGAAATTAATTGATATAATAGAAGGAAAGAAAATTGACATTCTTGTATTTGATACTAGAAGTTTATACCCAGATGGTTCTATAATGCAACGAGATGGATTAGATTTCTATAACGGATTATACAAAGAATACGGCAATATTCATTATTATTTAAGCGCATTCAAATCCGGAAATCTTCATGAATCAGCTTATAGTAAAATCATCAATCTAGATTTTTTTAAGTCGCATGATCTTTATTTCAAAGAAGGCATTACTGGTGAGGATACGGAATGGATGTTCCGGTTATTAAGGGATGTGAGTAAAATAGGTGTTACGAATATACCGGCTTATCTATATACAGAAAACAGAGAAGGTGCAATTACCAACTCAATAACTTACAAGAAGGTTTTAGATGCAGTAAGCGTAATCAAGGCTAGTTATGATTTTAACAAGTCGTATAATAATATTCTAAAGGATTATGAATTGTCATATAGTTCTTATTTGTGGTTTATTGCCCTTGGTATGAGCGCATCATTGAGAAATCCAACAGAGAGGCAATCTGCAATAAAACAATTATCCAATATATCAGATGTAATAGATTGTAGGTTTAAAATGCCACAGGTAAAAAAGGCCTTAATAGTATATAAGCTACTCGGTTTGAGACTAACTGCTTATGTAATGAGACTTTATTTGATCTTACTTAAAAGTGGTAAGATTAACAATAAAAAGGAAGTAAAAGCATGAAGGCTAAATTGAGAGTACTACTGCTTGTTGCAGAGCCTTGGAGATGTGATGATTCTGGGGGCAATACTATCGATAATTTCTTTAATGGCATGGAAGGCATTGAGTTCGCACAAGTTTATTGTAGCGACCCTATGCCTGTGAATAAAACATGTAAGAGGTATTTTCAGATACCGGAACAAGAGGTTATTCATGGTTTCTTAAAACATAAGAAGGTTGGGCATGAATTGTTATTAAGTGATATAGATAAACATTTAATTCAGGAACGAGAAACCAAGTTTTCTAATCTGAAGTCTGGTAAAATTTCTAAATTTATGCGTTGGGTGAAGAATATACGTCCAGAGTTTTTGATTTTCTTGCGCATGTTTATATGGCGATATTGTAATTGGAGGACTCAAGAGTTGGATAAATTTATCCTTGATTTTAATCCAGATGTTATTTATGCACCATGTTACGCCTTTCCATTTCAATTGTCTTTAACTCGTCACGTGAAGGAGCTTACAGGCTTGAAGATTATTTCTTGGTCAGCAGATGATAACTATTCACTCCGCCAATTGAGTTTCTCTCCTTTCTATTGGTTAAACCGCTTTTGGAATCGTCATTGCCTCCGTGAGACCTATCCTTGCTACGACGAGTTCTATTCTATCAGCGAGGATGAGATAGAGGAACTTTCTCCTATAGTTGGTCAGCAGATGAAGGTACTTCGTAAGGGTGTTCATGTGCCAGAAACATTTACTCCACGTGATGTACACACTCCAATAAAGTTTATTTATGCTGGTGGATTATACTGCAATCGTTTCAAGAGCTTGATAAAGGTTGCTAATGCTCTTCGAAAGGCAAATGAGGACGGTGTTAAGGCAGAACTTCATATCTATACAGGCAGCAAAATGGAAGGAAGAAATGAGTCTTCACTGAACGATAGCCGTTCTTCGTTTGTGCATGGTTTGGTAACTAGCGAGCAGCTTTCAAAACTTTATCAAGAAAGCGATGTGGCTATTCATTGCGAATCTTTCGATTTGAAGTACCGACTGATGACTCGTCTGTCATTCTCTACAAAGATTATTGATTGTTTCCAGAGTGGATGTGCCATTCTCGCTATAGCTTCGTCTGAACACACTGGTTTGAAATATCTGCAGAAAGAGGATGCAGCATTCTGTGTGAGTGATGTTAACGACATTGAGCCTATCATCAAGCGAATTGTGGATAATCCTGAATTAGTAAAGGAATATGCACAAAAAGCTTATGAATGCGAATGTAAAAACCATCGCATCGAAGATGTGCAGAAAATGTTGTATGATGCATTTGTTAGATGTTCAAATTAAAATAGTATGTTGCAATATTATCTATATTTTATATTCATATGTATATTAGCCGTAGTACTTAGTCAGAATACTAAAGATACAATTAGCAGGTACAAAGTTTCATGTAAGGTATTTGGTTTGGGCAATTGGCCTTATGTGGTTGATAATAGGCATGCGCAATATTGACATGGGTGTTGATACTAGGGGTTATGTTTGTAATTTCCAACAGTCGACAGTATTAAGGAGGTAAAGGAGCCATTAATTTAAGTTTATATAATTTCATTTGTGTTTGTTCTGGTCATTTCCTATATATTAATTATCCTTGTAGTACTTAGCTGTATCTTACTTACTCAACAAAAAACACTTCGAGTGTACAATCGGTGCTATTATTTTAGCACTGTTTTTGAATTGGTATTTCTCGTGTTTTACATCCTCTTTTACGACAAATAAATGGAGTATTATACTCGAGATACCATCGCTCGTTCGACGATATGGAGATTGTGAAGTTCATGAAAGAGATTGTGCGGGAGTACAAGAGCCAGTGCTCAAAGTATGAGGTGCTGGACAGGTAACAAAGTTCTTCTGAATATAATTTACTGATTTATGATACAATTTGATAAGCGACTTTTAGATTCACTCTTTGAAAAAGCACTAGAAAGTCCACGACTTAGAATGAATTTGGATATGCGTACATCATCTGCGGATACTTCGCAGAGAATGTTGAATGCATTACTCCTTGGAACAGAAGTGCCCATCCACCGTCATGAAGAGACAAGTGAATCAGTGCTATGTCTTTGCGGTAAGCTCTATGGGATAATCTATGAGGAGGAAACTTCGTACGAAAGAGAAAACCAGAATGGAAAGTTCTCCCACAGTACCGAAGGTATGGATGTAGTGCGTAAGACGACCTTCCATGAGGTTGATCGTATCCTCTTATGCCCTGCAGAGGGTAAATATGGTTGTCAGATACCGAAGGGTGTTTGGCACACAATTGAAGTACTGGAGCCTTCCGTTATCTTCGAGGCGAAGGATGGTGCTTATAAATGAGTGTAAACATAATAATATAAAGTCGATGTGTGGAATTGTAGGGTACATTGGAACACGACAGGCTTTTCCTGTCTTGATTAAAGGGTTGAAGAGACTAGAATACAGGGGGTACGATAGTACAGGGGTAGCACTTGTTTCGACAAATGCTATGCTGAACGTGTATAAGGAAGAGGGCAAAGTGGCGAACTTGGAGGCCAACGTGGCCAATAGGGACCTGGGTGGGACTATCGGCATTGCGCATACGCGCTGGGCTACCCACGGGATACCGTCTTCCACCAATGCGCACCCGCATGTGTCACAGTCAGGGAAACTGGCACTGGTGCACAACGGCATCATCGAGAATTACTCGCTCATCAAGGAACGGCTTTTGAAATTGGGCTTTGTGTTCAAAAGTGAAACGGACACGGAGGTGTTGGTGCAGTTCATCGAATATGTGAAGGAAACACACGGCGTAGATACTGTTACTGCTGTTCGCTTGGCACTTAACCAGGTGATTGGGGCGTATGCCATTGTGCTTGTTGACAAAGAGGCTCCCGAACAGGTTATCGCGGCTCGCAAAAGCAGTCCGCTGGTGATTGGATTGGGTGAAGGAAATCGGGAATTTTTTATCGCTTCGGATGCTACGCCATTGGTGGAGTACACCCAGAATGTGGTGTATCTCAACGATGGGGAGATTGCTGTGCTGAAGCGGGGAGAGGAGATGCAGATTTGCAACCTGAAGAATGAAGCGATAGATCTGGATGTGCAGAGCATAGAAATGAATATCGGACTGTTGGAAAAAGGGGGATACCCGCACTTTATGTTGAAGGAGATTTATGAGCAGGCACAGGCCATGAAAGATTGTATGCGCGGACGTCTGCTCGAGAAAGAGAAAAGGGTAGTGCTCTCGGCAGTATGTAATCATAGCGAACGGCTGCTAAATGCCAAGCGCATTATTATTGTTTCCTGTGGTACTTCTTGGCATGCGGGTCTCATTGGGAAACAGTTGATTGAGACATTCGTAAAGGTGCCGGTGGAGGTGGAGTATGCCTCGGAGTTCCGCTACCGTAATCCGGTCATCAATAAGGAAGATGTGGTGATTGCCATTTCTCAGTCGGGCGAAACGGCGGATACACTGGCTGCCATCAGTCTGGCAAAAGAAAGAGGGGCGTTTATATTTGGTATTGTCAATGCAGTAGGATCGTCCATTGCCCGAACCACGGATACAGGAACTTATATTCACGTGGGTCCTGAGATTGGTGTTGCATCTACCAAAGCATTCACAGGACAGCTTACGGTTCTTATCATGCTGGCTTTGTGTTTAGGCAAAGAGAGAGGTATCCTTTCTGAGGTGGAGTACGAAGAGATAGTGACCGAATTGGCTGCCATTCCTGATAAGATAGAGCATTCTCTGGCATGCAACGAGAAAGTGGCCGATTTGGCTAAGAGCTTTACTTATGCCCGCAATTTCTTATACCTGGGGCGTGGATATAACTTTCCCGTGGCACTGGAGGGGGCATTGAAACTGAAAGAGATCAGCTACATCCATGCCGAAGGGTATCCGGCTGCGGAGATGAAGCATGGCCCCATTGCTTTGGTGGACACAGAGATGCCGGTGGTGGTGATTGCTACACATCATCAGCTATATGAGAAAATACTTAGTAACATTCAGGAGGTGAAAGCACGAAAAGGACGTATTCTGGCTATCGTAACCGAAGGGGATGAGGGTGTGAGGGATCTTGTTGATAATGTTATTGAAACTCCTCCCACGCTAGCTTGCCTGTCACCATTGCTTACGGTGATTCCTTTGCAGCTGTTGGCTTACCACGTAGCGGTGATAAAAGGGCTGGATGTGGATCAACCTCGTAATTTGGCAAAGAGCGTAACAGTGGAATAATTAATACGTATGATTTTAATTAATAAAAAAAAGAGGGGAATGCTCTGATGTGAATCACGGCGTTCTTTTATTGTTTTGTTTGTTTATTCTTCTGGGCAGTGATGCCCGGAAGAATTTTTTGTTTTAAGATAGTTTGTTGTTGCCAAATCATTCGTAACGCACATGCAATTAATATGTTACATTCTTCATGTTACAACAAAATGTCATTTTTGTCTATCGGCTTTTAATCTGATTATTCGTCTGATTTTATATTCTCTATTGTTCTTGTCTTTTAGTCTATAATATTTACAATTAATTTATTTCTGGTTTTATGTTATTCAGCATAAAAGGGCCTCTGACTTTAATTTACAGTTAAAAAATGTTTGCTTGCGATAAGCTTTTATTTTAGCTGTATTCGGAGGTTCTTTACCTGTGTATCTCTTTTATATAGGGGGATTGGTGGATGTTTTGCTTCCTTTCATTCACATTAGGCATTCTCTTCTCTGTTTTAACATAGTTTTGCTCTCTGGACAACCAATCAGTTGTTTCATTTTCGTTAAAAGTGCTAGTTTGTATCCTCCTTATTTACAATGATATAGCAATAAAATTGCAAATTGTGAGAAAAATAATATCCTTTTCCTTGTTTATCTCAATTATCAATGCTACTTTTGCAAAAGTGAATGTGTACTCTATGTTTTGTTTATTAAAGGTATAGGGTACAAAAAGATACTTTATGGTATCTGGAAAATTCTACTAATCCGAATGATATTTGTGTCGGATAGTCGGCGTAGCCTTGGCCGTTACTCTAATATTCAATCTGTTTTTTCTGTTTTTAATCGCCTGTTAATCAGTCGAATATCTTTTGGTAATAAACAAAACAATAACAAAACAAATGAAAGCATAAAGTTATGCGATTACTTTTTTTTTCGCATCTGTTCATTACTCCAAAACAATCAATTCAACTACAGGATAACTCCCTGTCATCATCACCAACCTTATTTTTTATGAGAAAGACCGGGCAATATTTATTGTTCTGGTGATCTGTTCCATTAGCAATTCACTTTTGCCATTTTATTAGAATGTTTGATAATCAGATACATTGGTTTGCAGCCCGTACTCGTGTTAATCAGGAGATTAACGTGAGAGAGTCTTTGCTAAAGCTTGAAATGACTCATTTTCTACCCACTCATTTCGTGACCCGCATTTATAGCGATCGTCGCAAGAGAGTAGAGGTTCCTGTTATTAACAGTCTTATTTTTGTGAAGTGCACCAAACGGGAAGCCTTCGCTTTGATCAAGAGCTACAGTCTGAAGATATCTTATATCAAAGATGTTGTCACCGGCTCTTTATTGGTGGTGCCGGACAAGCAAATGGACAATTTCATGCTGGCTATGCATGTGATGTCCGATTTAGTACAGCAGTGTGATGAAACCTTGGCTAAAGGTGATAAAGTCCGAGTGATAAAAGGTGATTTTACCGGCTTTGAGGGCGAATTGGTCCGCATTGAGGGTAAAACGCATGTAATGCTACGCATTCCCCAGATCTTAACCATCAGCATAAAAATTCCCAAGAGTCATCTACAAAAGATTACTTCCTCTAAAAGCGAAAACGCTTATAATAAAACAAAACAATTATAAGAACTAAGTCCTTTTTATTTTATGGCTATGAAACAAACTACGCGCTTCAATCAAATTGTTGCCGCACTGCTGATTATGGGCGATGTCGTGATACTGAATTGTGTCTTTTTGGGACTTCAATTTACGCTTTATCATTACATTTACGGCGATGTCTTCACTCGTGAGTTACGTCTGACCTTGTTGTTACTTACGGCATGCTACCTTCTTTGCACTACTTGCTTTGGGGTCGTGCTTCACAAAAGAGTTATCAGATCAGAAGAAATTATCAAGCACATTCTCACTCTTCTCACTTTTCATTTTATTCTTTTTGCTATTCTTGTTAATTCATGGGATGAATGTCATGTACCGCTGGGTATGCTGGCTCTTTTCTCCGTCTTGTCAGCTTGTGCCTTGATTGGTTATCGTTTAACTTTCCGTTCCCTGATCAAGTTTTATCGTAAGAAAGGGGGGAATATTCGGAAAGCGGTCTATGTGGGGAATGCGTCCAATATGGTCGATCTGTACCATCAAATGACGGACGATCCTACTTCCGGATTCCATGTTTTGGGTTATTTCGATGACGATAAAACGACGTTCAATTCCTCCGACCTCCCTCATTTGGGAGGAATAGCAAAAGTGATTCCTTTCTTGAAACAGCATGATCTGGATTATATTTATTGCTGTTTACCCTCTAAACGCAGTGAAGAGATACTCCCCATCATTAACTATTGTGAGAATAATTTTATCCGTTTCTATAGTGTCCCCAATGTTCGTAGGTATCTTAAGCGTCGTATGGTGATGGAATTGATGGGAGATGTGCCCGTGCTCAGTATTCGTGAGGAGCCTCTGTCTATTTATGAAAATCAGGTAGGTAAACGTATTTTCGATGTGCTCTTTTCGGGTGCGTTCCTTTTCACCCTGTTCCCTTTCATCTTTGTGACCGTTGCGTTGATCACGAAACTGACTTCTCCGGGTCCCGTCTTCTTCAAACAGAAGCGTAGCGGACTGAACGGGAAAGAGTTCTGGTGCTATAAATTTCGTTCCATGAAGGTGAATAACGATAGTGATAAGTTGCAAGCTACGAAGGATGATCCCCGTAAAACGAAGTTTGGTAACTTCTTGCGTAAGAGTAGCATCGATGAACTCCCACAATTCATTAACGTGCTCATCGGAGACATGTCCGTGGTGGGTCCCCGCCCACACATGCTGAAGCATACCGAAGAGTATTCTGCGCTGATCGATAAATTCATGATTCGTCACTGGGTAAAGCCCGGTATTACAGGCTGGGCGCAAGTAACCGGATTTAGGGGAGAAACAAAAGAACTTTATCAAATGGAAGGTCGGGTAAAAAAAGACATCTGGTACATCGAAAACTGGACTTTTTTACTCGACCTTTTAATTATTTATAAAACGATCCGCAATGCGATTTGCGGAGACAAAGAAGCCTACTAAACAAACAAAAGGTTATAATAACTAAAGATGTTAATCCACATGAAAAAATTAAACTTCGCTTTGCTGCTGTTGCTTCCTTTGGCATTCGCAGCCTGCACATCTTACAAGACTGTGCCCTATCTGCAAAACGATTCTATCGTCAATCAGGTTTCTCAAACCCCCACGCTTTACGATGCCCGTATACAACCCAAAGATTTGCTTACCATTACGGTTAGCACGTCGCAGGCAGAGTTGGCTGTACCGTTTAATTTGACGGTACCAACTACCATAACGACCACACAGGTGAATTTAACCAGTCAACCTGCTATGCAGAGCTATCTGGTAGATAACAAAGGAACTGTCGATTTCCCCATTTTGGGTAGCATTCGTTTGGGTGGTCTTACCAAGGGAGAGGCAGAGACATTGATCAAAGGCAAACTAAAAATATATCTCAAAGAAGATCCCATCGTCAATGTGCGTCTTATCAATTACAAAATCTCCGTTATCGGTGAAGTCACTCGCCCCAATACCTTTACTGTTGCCAATGAGAAGGTCAATGTGTTTGAAGCACTTGCCTTGGCCGGCGATCTCACCATCTACGGTCTTCGTAATAACGTCAAGCTTATTCGTGAAGACGAAAACGGTTCGAAAAAGATTGTAACGCTCAATCTCAATGACGCTGCTCTAGTGCTGTCTCCTTACTATTACCTGCAACAAAACGACATCCTTTATGTCACTCCAAACAAAGCAAAAGCGAAGACATCCGATATCACCAGCAGTACTTCCCTTTGGGTTTCTGCAACAAGTATCCTTGTCTCTGTAGCCAGCTTATTGGTTACCATATTCAAATAAACAAAACGATCCTATTCACTAACGTATATACTTATGAAAGAAGAAATAACCCCCGAGAAAACCTACGCAGAGGCCGAAGAAAGTTTCAACCTGCAAGCGCTGTTATTCAAATTCCTCAATTACTGGCCATGGTTTGTCGGGTCGGTGGTCGCTTGTTTGCTGGTAGCGTTTCTCTACCTTAAAGTCACCACTCCCATTTACAATGTCTCTGCCGCCATCATGATCAAAGATGATAAAAAGGGTGGGAGCATGGGCTCCGAAATGGCAGCGTTCGAGGATCTCGGTCTTTTCTCTCAAAATACTAACTTCGACAATGAAATAGAGGTACTCAAATCCAAATCACTGGTGAAACAGGTAGTGTTGGAGATGAACATCTATTGTAATTATTCCGTTAAAGAAAGCTTCCGAAAGGTTGATTTGTATGACCAAAGCCCCCTGTTGGTAGAGATGTCTCCTCAAGACAACGATGCGCTTCGTGGAACCATTGAACTGGAGATATTCCTCCATCCGGATTCCAGCCTGTCTATCAATGGGACATACGGCGATTCTGAATTTGCTCAAACAGTGAAGAGACTTCCCGGCTTCATCACCACTCCTGCGGGCAGGTTGGCATTGGCTTATCGTTCGGATGCTCCTCGTTTTGATCAGGGTACTCCTCTGTTGGTTACGGTTAGTCCGGCTATCTCTGTAGCCAAAGGAGCTTTGGCGAGTCTTGAAATTGCTCCAACTTCTAAAACTACCTCGGTGGCCAACCTTTCCATGAAGGTAACTAACAAACGCCGAGGCGAAGACTTCCTGAACAAATTGGTCGAAATGTACAATCGCGATACTAACAATGATAAAAACGTAGTGGGTGTCAAAACTGAGCAATTCATCAACGACCGTATCGCTATTATTTCCGGAGAACTAGGCAGCACCGAGCAAGAACTCGAAGTGTATAAACGGGGGGCGGGCCTTACAGATATCAAGCAGGATGCCGAACTCTACCTCAAGGAGAATTCTGAATATGAACAGAAACGTATTGAAAACGGTACCCAGATCAACCTGATCACTTATTTGAGTGAATATATTCAGAGTCCTGCCAATTCCGATGCAGTCATTCCTGCCAACGTGGGTCTGCAAGATGTCTCTCTGGCTGCCCTGATCAACACCTATAACGAGCAAGTATTGGAGCGCGATCGCCTTTTGCGTACCTCTTCCTCCACCAATCCTGTTATTCAGAACCTCAATACCGGCATCCGTGCTCTGCATGGCAACATCATCACTTCTATCGCCTCCGTGCGCAGAGGGTTACAGATCACCAAGCAGGATATCGATCGTCAGGCAGGCAAGTTTACCACTCGCATCACCAATGCACCGGGTCAGGAACGCATCCTTACCAGCATCTCCCGTCAGCAAGAAATCAAGTCCGGTCTCTATCTGATGCTGCTTCAAAAGCGGGAAGAAAACTCCATCACCATGGCCGCTACCGCAGACAATGCCAAGATCATTGATGCCCCGTTGGCAGATAATGATCCGGTATCGCCCAAAAGAAACATGATTCTGATGATTGCTCTTGTACTAGGTATTGCCTTACCGGTAGGTGTCCTTTATCTACTCGACCTCTTGCAATACAAGATTGGCACCCGTCACGATGTAGAGAAACTCACCACCCTGCCTATTCTGGGAGATGTACCTCTCAATACGAGTACCGAAGGCAGCCGTACCATTGTGGTGGAAGAGAACAAGAACAACCTCATGTCCGAATCCTTCCGTAGCCTGCGTACCAATCTCCAGTTTATGCTCGGCAGTTCCGAACGGAAAGTCATCCTATGTACCTCCACCTCCCCCGGAGAAGGCAAAACCTTTATCTCCACCAACATGGCTGTTAGTTTGGCTCTCTTGGGAAAGAAAGTCCTCATTATCGGTCTTGATATTCGCAAACCCCGCCTAGTCGAACACTTCGATTTGGATAAAAAAGCAGACGGCATTACGAAATACCTTTCCGGTGGCACCGACGATATATTTTCGCTCTTACTCCCTTCAGGAGTAACCGAAAATCTAAAAGTACTTGCTGCAGGCAAGGTACCTCCCAATCCCGCCGAATTGTTAGCCAGCTCACGGTTGGAAGAAGCCATTACGGAACTTCGTAAAGCGTTTGATTATATTATACTCGATACCGCTCCTGTAGGTCTCGTTACCGATTCTTTGATTGCAGGTCGCATAGCTGATCTATCTATCTATGTGTGTCGTTCTGAAGTGACTCATAAGGGTGATTTTGAATTGGTGAATACCCTGCGTCAGGAACATAAATTGCCGCATATTGCCATTGTGGTCAATGCCGTTAATTTGGAAAGTAAACGCTATGGCTATGGTTACGGATATGGAAAGTATGGTTATGGACATTATGGGAAGAAGTATGGTTATGGTTACGGATATGCAGATGCTAAAAAGAAATAATATGTAATTCATTACAGTATGAAAAGAGGTCTTTCTTTTCTTCTCTTGCTAGGGTTATTTGGTGCAGTTCATGCACAATTTCCTTATGGTACTACGGGTTTGTTGCACATGCCTACGGCAGATATGCAGCGGGATAAGACTGTGATGATTGGGGGCTCATTTTTGAATGAAGGAGCTACGCCCAAACATTGGAATTATGACACCTACAATTACTATCTAAATGTTACGATTCTCCCATTTTTAGAGGTCGGATATACTTGTACGTTGCATAAAATCACATTACCCTACTTGGGTATCTATAACAAATTTACGAACCAAGATCGCCAGTTTAGTGGGCGTTTGAGAGTTATTAAAGAAGGACAATTCTGGAAATATATGCCATCTATTGTGTTAGGGGGAAATGATGTACTAACGCGTGATTGGTCGGGAGAATCCGATAAAGGGTTTGCTGATCCATCAGACCAAGGGAATGGTCACTGGAATCGTTGGTATATAGCAGCCACAAAACAGCTTGAGTTGAAGGGTGAATTAGGCCTTCATGCTGCTTACCTGTACAATAGAAGAATTGATTATCACTTGAACGGAGTAGCTCTTGGAGCTAATTGGAAACCTTATTTTCATAAGAATTTGAATTTAATGGCAGAATATGATTCTCGTACGGTGAACTGTGGGTTGGGGTATACTTTCTGGAAAGACCATATTAACTTTGTGGGTGAGCTAAATGATTTTAAATATATTTCCGCAGGTGTGGTCTTTAAAGTCCACTTAAAATAGATAGAAAACATATAACTACTAAATGAATATGAGTAAAGTAGCACTAATATCCGGTATCACCGGACAAGACGGTTCTTTCTTAGCCGAGTTTTTAATCGAAAAAGGGTATGAAGTACATGGTGTATTAAGACGTTCTTCGTCTTTTAATACTTCCCGTATTGAGCATTTGTATCTGGATGAATGGGTGCGTGACATGAAACAGAGTCGCTTGGTAAATTTGCATTATGGTGACATGACAGATAGTAGCTCATTGATCCGCATCATCCAAGAGGTAAAGCCTGACGAGATTTATAATTTGGCTGCTCAGAGTCATGTGAAAGTCTCTTTTGATGTGCCTGAATATACGGCGGAAGCGGATGCGGTAGGAACCTTACGTTTGTTGGAAGCGGTTCGTATCTTGGGTTTAGAAAAGAAAACAAAAATTTATCAGGCTTCTACTTCAGAGTTATACGGTTTGGTACAAGAAGTACCTCAAAAGGAAACGACTCCTTTTTATCCTCGTTCTCCGTACGGAGTAGCTAAATTATATGGTTTCTGGATAACCAAGAACTATCGCGAAAGTTACGGCATGTATGCGGTGAATGGTATCCTGTTTAACCATGAGAGTGAACGTCGTGGAGAGACCTTTGTTACGCGTAAAATAACCTTGGCTGTAGCTCGCATTGCACAAGGATTGCAAGATAAATTGTATCTGGGTAATTTGGATTCTCTCCGTGACTGGGGATATGCGAAAGATTATGTGGAGTGTATGTGGCTAATTTTGCAACATGAAACTCCGGAAGACTTTGTGATCGCTACCGGTGAGTATCACAAAGTTCGTGAGTTTGCTACACTGGCTTTCCAAGAAGCCGGAATCGAACTTCGTTGGGAGGGAGAAGGCGTGAATGAAAAGGGTATTGATGTTGCTACCGGTAAAGTATTGGTCGAGGTAGATCCCAAATACTTCCGTCCTGCGGAGGTAGAGCAACTGCTGGGTGACCCTACAAAAGCTCGCACACTGCTGGGATGGAATCCGACAAAGACTTCTTTCCCCGAATTGGTGAAGATTATGGTAGAGCATGACATCAAATTTGTGAAGAAGCTACATGCCCGACAAGAATTGGAGAAATAACGAATGAATAAGGATTCAAAGATATATGTAGCAGGCCATCACGGTTTGGTGGGTTCTGCTATCTGGAATAACTTGCATCGGAAAGGATATACCAATTTGGTGGGTAAAAGCCATAATGAGTTGGATCTGATGGATGGCTTGGCGGTTCGTGAGTTCTTTGATGCAGAGCAACCGGAATATGTGATTTTGGCTGCTGCTCATGTAGGAGGAATCATGGCGAACAGCATCTATCGGGCGGACTTCATCTATAAGAACTTGCAGATTCAGCAGAATGTGATCGGAGAGAGCTTCCGTCACAATGTGAAGAAATTGCTTTTCTTAGGCAGTACTTGCATTTATCCGAGGGATGCGGTGCAACCGATGAAGGAATCAGAATTGCTCACCGGACCTTTGGAGTATACGAATGAGCCGTATGCGATCGCTAAGATTGCAGGCTTGAAGATGTGTGAAAGCTTCAATTTGCAGTATGCCACCAATTATATTGCAGTGATGCCCACAAACTTATATGGCCCGAATGATAACTTTGATTTGGAGCGTAGCCATGTGTTACCTGCCATGATTCGTAAGATTTACTTAGGTAAATGCTTGAATGAGGGTAATTGGGGAGCGGTATGCCAGGATTTGAATCGTCGTCCTATTGAAGGCGTTACAGGGGATCATAAACCTGACGAAATTCTTACGGTCTTAATGAAATATGGTATCTCCAAGAGTCAGGTGGAACTTTGGGGTACGGGCAAGCCATTGCGAGAGTTTCTCTGGAGTGAGGAAATGGCAGATGCAAGTGTCTACGTCTTGGAACATGTGAACTTTGAAGACCTTAAGGGCACAGAGAAGGATGTACGTAATTGTCACATCAATATTGGTACAGGTAAGGAATTGGCGATACGTGAGCTGGCTGAACTGATCATGAAAACAGTTGGTTACAATGGTGAGTTAGTGTTCAATAGTGATAAGCCTGATGGCACGATGCGGAAGTTGACGGATGTAACGAAGCTGCATGAACTTGGATGGGAGCATAAGATTGATATTGAAGAAGGAGTGGAACGTATGTTTAAATGGTATTTATCGGAATAACTTTTAACTAAGGTCTTAATGTAAGCTTCCAATTTCCACGTCTTGTCATTAGTCACTAGTCTCGTTACCTTTGCATAGTCATCAAAAAAATGAGATTATGTATAGTAGTGAAGATTTAGAAAAACTCTGGTTCCTGTACAAATTGGAGGGCCAACCTAAGAATTTATCGATAGAATCGTTTTGCATGCTGCAGGGTGTCTCTTATGAAGCCTTTTACAACTGGTTCTCTAAACGCAAGAAATCCATCGTTCCGGTGGAGATTGTTGGTATGCCGGTAGAGCAGTCTTCGGAAGAGGCAGCACAAAAAGAAGATTCACCGTGTCAGGCAATCATAAGCAAGTCTGCCATAGAAACCGTTGTCATTTCTTTGAAGAATGGCGTTGAAGTATCCAAGAAGAATCTAAGCTATCAGGAGTTGCTCCGCTTGGTAGAGAAATTGGAGGTTTTATGCTGACAGTTTCCGGTTTGAAGAATTTCTATTACTTACCTCATTTTCACGATATGCGTTGTGGTTATGCCCGTATCATGGAAGTTATTCGAATGAGTTATCATCGAAACCCTTATAAAGGTGATGTTTTTTTCTTTATGTCCAAGAACGAACGTAGTGTTCGCATGGTAATGTACGAGAAGCACTCATTCAATGTTCATACCTGCACATTTGCAAAGGGATATCGCTTTATGAAGATAAGGTTTGAAGAAGAGAAAAGCATTTATCAGGTGGATTGGAAGGATATTATTTCTATCCTTGAAAGTCCCGTTGTAAAGGAGATTCGAGTTAAAGAGAGAGCGAGTTAATATAGGTTTAATTATTTGATAATCAGATAAATAGGTGTTTTAATCTTTGGCTGTTTTGTATATTTTTAGTATCTTTGAGGCAAAGAAAAGAACATGGATTTAGAGGAAGTACTACATAGAAAATTCTATAGAGAACAGCTGGAACAGTCTGATGACGAAACCCCTGCCTGTCTTCCAATTTCATGTAATGATATGAGCGATATCGAGAAAAATTCATTTATCCAGTTTTTGGTAGCCGAGTCCCATAAGAAGGACCAGCAGAACAATCGTCTTCAAAAAACGATAGATGATTTAGCTGATCGCTTGAGTGGTGTGCAACTCACTTTGGATAATATTCAAAGTAGTCAGGAGATGACTCGTGATGAAAACACCAAATTGAACGCTCAATTGTCAGTTCAAGGCCGCTGTCTGAAGTCTATGCAGATTGAATTGAAGAAAGCTCTTGGTGAGGCGGATAAATACAAGGGACTCTATGAAGTGCTTAGAGATGAGAAGTTTGTGGGTACCAGTCAAAGGATAAAAAAGTCACCCCCCGCATCAGGACGCGATGACGACAAAGATGAATGGGATGGTACAGAAAATAAAGGGAATGATGGATTTAACTCTGACAGAGTATCTGCTACGGAATCCGAAACAGGCAAAGAGAACTCGGAACACTCCTGTTCAGAGGCCGCAAAAACTGATTCATCCGAAGAGGATAAAAGGCAAGAACGGCCTTATCGTCAAGGGCTGAAATATAATACAATGAGGGCTGGAGCCGCTATTCAACATAAGTGTGACCGTTCGCGTATTCCTGAGGATGCTACGATTGTCAAGACCGAAATCAGAAGCTCTTTCCATTTTATAAGCCGGATTGAAGAGCATCAGATGGAGTATGTGACTTATCGCACAAAAGAAGGTCGACTCGTAACCGCCTTTTATCCAATGAGGAGACCCGCTCAATGTTCCGTGCCTGAGACACTGTCGGAAGACGTGATCTCAGAGAATATTGCAGCCGACAATGGAGAAGAGCCGGTTCTTAAGAACTTTCCCGGAACCCATGCCACAGTAGATATGCTCGTAGAGTTGGCCTTCAATTCTTATATGCTCGAGACTCCTGTCTATCGTGATATGATCCGTTTATTTGAATTAAAGTTCCAAGTTTCACGGCAGACCATCTTGAACTGGTTGTCTAAAGGCGCTAAGGCATTAAAGAAATTGCTTCCGGTATTGAAAGCACAGGCATTGGAGAAAGATTCGATCATTAACTGCGATGAAACTTGGTGCCGTGTGAAAATGCAGGATAAATACAAGAAGGCTTATATCTGGTGCATGGTAAATAAGGCAGCCGGTATTGTTATTTTCTTTTATGATGAAGGCAGCCGCGGCCGTAAGGTCTTGACCGATTTCATAGAAGACGCTGATATAGCCGCGTTGCAATCGGATGCTTATAATGTTTATACATATTTAGATGGCGAATTAAGCGAGGTGGAACATATCTGCTGCATGGCGCATGTGAGAGCCCGATTCCAAAAGGCCTTATTGCAAGGTAAAGATGAGCGGGCAAGACCCTTCATGGAGTGGATTGGTAAACTGTATGATTTCGAACGTGACTACAGCAATGCCGACCTGCCGTCCGATGAAATAAAGAGGCGAAGGAACGAAATAGAAACTACCGAAATAGTAGGTTCCATTTGGATGGAATTAACCCGTCTGCTTGATGATCCTTTACCCAAAGGTGACTTGCTGACTAAGGCACTCAATTATTTAAAGAACGCATGGACTCCCGTTATGGCTTATCGCAATGACGGCAGGTATTGCATTGACAATTCTATTGCGGAACGCTCGATTCGTACGTTGACGATTGGTCGCAAAAACAAAATGGCTTTTGGCAGTCACAAGGGCGCTGAGACCTCGACGGTTTATCATACCTTTATCGGTACTTGTAAAATGAGTGCACTGTCATTCTACCAATTCTTGAAGCAGTATTTAACTGCTTTTATGGAAGGGCGTACGGATTTTGAGAATCTTACTCCTGCCATATTGGGTAAAACCAATTAAATAAATCTAAAATTTAATAGCCTTTATTTGTCTCGTGAGTGCAAACACACAGAGAATAAGTGGTTTTCAAATAACTAACGTCTAAATTGGACGCTTACGGTCTTAATTCTGATTCGAGATGAAGAGAAAAATACGAATGATTACTCCGCTTTGCTTCCAAATGTTCTGGCAGCTAAATAGTCGTAATAATTTAATAAAGATTACTTGAAAAGCCTTTTGAAGCTTTTTAATGGAGTCTTGTTGGATATTAAACGTTTGTTAAAAGGCGGCTTGAAATTGTTTATCAGTAATAATTTTTGCAATGAAAAATAGAGTTTGTTTTCCCGGTTCTCTTTATGTGTTTACATTTTATCTCCTGATGTCAAGCAAAGAGGAAATACTTAGCACAACGTATTTTTTTGATAAGAATATAAAAAAATATTTGAGAGAAAAGATGCCGCACACTTATTATATAGATGACACAAAATGGTACACACAAAATAAATGGATACATTCCCTTTACTCTATTTTAATGAATCGAATAAAATATCCAGAATTGTTCAATAGTGATATTTACGGTTTAGATTTTCGATGGAATTTATTAAGAGGTCATAAAGTGAATTATATAGAAGATGGACCTCTAGTATTTGACATTTGGGAAACTGGTCCAATGTATGAAGAATATGTAAGATTTAGAGATAGTAAATCCTTAAAAGATAATATTAAAAAATGTGTATTTGGAGATTACTTTGGCTACCCTGTTGCAACATCTAATATGGTAACTGATATATACACAACAGCTTCAGTTGAAAAAACATATGTTGAGGGTAAGAAAAAGCATGTAGTTGATTTAGCAAAAGCATGGAGAGATAGTCCTCAGGATAAGAAAGATTTAATATTGTCTATTTTTGATATTTCAAATGAATTATTAAGTAAAATGCAAACTAAGAAGATTATTCTCCTCACTCAAGCATTTTCTGATGACAAATTTGTAACTGACGATGAGCAAATTGAGATATATCGTAAAATTTTATTAAATTATGATGAGAATGATGTAATTATAAAACCCCATCCTAGAGATAATATTGATTATGTAAATTCATTTCATAATGTGATGCTTTTTGATAAAGCCATTACTATGCAGTTTTTAGCTATCTTAGGTGTTACTTTTGAAAGAGTAGTTACTGTCTCTTCATCTTCGGCATTATCATTTGGCTTGGACTTGCCTGTTGATTGGTATGGATATAAAGTACACCCTGGGATATTAAGAGGAGAAGGAATTCGCACTCTGGAAGCTGCTATCGAAAACTATCAGAGGGCGCATGGGCAGAAATAAGGAGTTAGCCAAGAATACTTCGTTTGTTGTAATAGGTAGCATTGGTTCAAAGTTGATGGGGTTCATAATGCTTCCGTTATATACACGGTGGCTATCTCCTACAGATTATGGTATTACCGACATTATTACTACTTATGCGTTGCTGATGCTTAATGTTGTGGCATGTGATGTCAGTGATGCAATCTTTGTTTTCCCAATAGGAGCAACAAGAGAAAAGATAAAGGCATATTATTCCTCAGGACTTTTCTTTGAGATATTTTGTAGCATGATATGTGCAATAATATTCTTTGCCTTATCGTTTATACCATCGGATAATACGTTTTTTGTAAATATTTGGTTTGTATATGGGATTTTGATAACAAGCTTATTTCAGAAATATACACAAGATTTTTGTAGAGGAATAAAAAAAATGTCGGTATTTACTTATACTGGCATAATACAGTCACTTACGATTGCTGGAACTTCAATACTGCTTATACCATCTTTAGGAGTATACGGTTTTGTGTTGGCCATGATGATAGCAAATGTGATTACTACTTTATTCACTTTAGTTTATTCTAAATCATATCAATATTTGTCAATTAGCTCTTGGGATACGTCATCTCTAAAGGAAATGCTTGTTTTTTCTTTACCATTAATACCAACAGCTATATTATGGTGGCTTATATTGGCATTAAATCGCCCTTTGCTTGAACAATATGTTGGCGTTTTTGCAATTGGACTTTTGGCAGTTGCTAATAAATTACCATCTCTTCTTAATATAGTGTTTGGATTCTTTCAACAAGCGTGGATTGTAACTGTAATAGAAGAATTTGAAAAATCAGATTTTGCGGATTATTATAACAAGATGTTCCGCATTATATTTGCTGTGCAAGAATTTCTATGTCTAATTATTGCTATATGTGCTAAGCTGTTTATAACATTGATGACGACAGAGGAATATTATGACGCATGGATATATATACCATTACTCTCCTTGTCAGTCGTATTTTCAAATATTTCAACATTTTGTGGGACAGTCTTTTCAGCTGCTCGGAAAACTAAATACACCTTTTATTCTGTGATAGTGGGTGGTGTCGTAGCCGTATTATCTAATTTTATTCTAATTCCCTTATGGGGGCTATGGGGCGCATGTCTGGCTATCTGTATTGCTCATCTTAGTAGTGCTGTGTCTCGTATTCTTTTTTCGTCTAAATTAGTAGCTTTCAAAAACACCCAATATGTTGTTTTACAGATAGCAATTATGTTAGCAATATTTTTATCTATGTTAATGGAAAATCTGTATATTGTCATACCAATAATTCTTGTTTCTATATCAATGTTTGTATATACCAATAAATCTTCCTTGTTTGCTTTAAAAGGAATTCTAGATAATCGCATAAAGAAATGCTAAGTATATGGCTCAAGGGGATAAATGAAGATATGCTGATGTCCAAGAGAATAAAATAACTTCCAATATTGATACGTAAGCGTCCAAGTGTGCCACGAAGTACAAGTTAGCTACTGTGCTGTAACTATATAGAAGATGAAGGTCGGCCCTTCGCATTCGGTTTACAGGAACTGTTTGCAAATCAACGAATGCTGCTTCTTTCTAAGGATTGAGGTGGTGAACGATTCGCTAAAAGGCAAGATAAAATTGTCAGATGACTATACAAGAGGTGACCGCAAGGGAACTATTATTGACGCATCGAAATTTACCTAAGACGATGTCAAAACTCAATACTTTGGACATATTGAGGATAAATGCAGATATCACCTGTTTATAGACTGCATGGCATCCGGTGTTAAGATAGCACGACTTGTATGGAGGCTTTTATATGGAACGTGGGAACCTATTATAAAATGTCAAGAGAGACATTCAAGCAGTTGACCTGCAAGAATCAGCGTATCAATGTTTATGATAGGGGCGGATTATCCTGTAGTAGCGTAGAGATTTCTGTAATGGAAATGGAGCCAAGGGGATAACTTATTCAAGCGTATGTATTATACAACTAAGAAATTAGGAGGACATCAATGCAAGGCGTAAAACCTTATGAGATTTCAAAATATTTGGTATTAGAAGCTTACCATCGAGTGAAACAGCACCGTGGTGGAGCTGGTATTGATATGGTGCAGCTTGATGATTTCGATAAGAATCTTAAAGATAACCTTTATAAGATTTGGAATAGAATGAGTTCGGGCTGTTACTTTCCTCCATGCGTTAAATTGGTGGAGATACCAAAATCTAATGGAGGTAAACGTCCATTAGGTATACCAACGGTAAGTGATAGGATTGCCCAAATGGTAGTTGTTCTGTCAGTTGAGAATCAAATAGAACCCTATTTTCATAAAGATTCTTATGCTTACCGTCCCGGTTTCAATGCAAAAATGGCCGTAGCTAAAGCCAAAGAGCGTTGCTGGCAGTATAATTGGGTGTTAGACTTGGATATCAGTAAATTCTTTGATACGATAGACCATGAGCTTCTTATGAAAGCGGTTCATCGACATGTGGAATGTAAATGGGCTCTTTTTTATATTGAAAGATGGTTGTTGGTTCCTTATGAATTATCGGATGGAACTCGTATTGAAAGATTGTCTGGTGTACCCCAAGGTTCTGTAATTGGTCCATTATTGGCGAACTTATTTCTCCATTATGTTTTCGACCGTTGGATGCAACTAAATTATCCTTCGATACCTTTTGAACGGTATGCTGATGACTGTGTTTGTCATTGTCGCTCCAAACAAGAATCTGAGAATTTGTTAGTCCAATTACAGACTAGATTTGAAGAATGTCATTTAAAGCTGAATACGGAAAAGACTAAGTTGGTTTATTGCAAGGATAGTGCAAGGAAAGAAATGCATGATAGTATATCATTTGATTTCTTAGGTTTCACCTTTCAGCCTCGTAAGGCTGTAAATAAATTCAAGAAATCATTTACAAGCTTTCAACCTGCTATTAGTAACAAATCTATGAATCGCTTGAGAGAGGTAATGCGTAGCTGGAATTTCAAACAGAGAGCAGACAAGAGTCTGGAAGATCTCGCATCTATTATTAATAATCCCATCAAGGGTTTTATCAATTACTATGGTGCTTTCAGAAAGTCTCGTTTAAAGCAGTTTTTGCAAGAGCTAAACTTTAGCATAGCCAGATGGGTTTGCAACAAGTATAAAAGATTCCGTGGAAAACCTCTGTTTAAAGCTGTATATTGGTTAGGAGACATTGCTCATCGTCAGCCTGATTTATTTGCTCATTGGGCATATGGGGTTAAACCCACAAGCAATATGAGAAGTCCAAAATATGGAAGAATAAGAAGAGCCGTGTGAGGGGAGACTTTCACGCACGGTTCCGAGAGAAGCTTGGGGTGAAATTCCTCTTGCTTACTCGACTTTCCACGTCTTGTCATTAGTGTTAGGTTTCTCATACTCTATTTTCAAAGCTGTTTTTTTTAATAAAACCATCTAAAATTGTAATTATATATTATGCAAAAAGTTGCATTTTTTTTAAATAACCCTACTATGCCTGACCAGGATTATTCATCTATCTTGGAATGTAATCCTGGTGTTGGAGGTTCTGAATATGAGTTTATGCTTATACCCTACTTATTAGAACAACGTAATAATAGTATAGAACCATATTTGCTTATCAATTTCAATGGAAAATTACCTCATAAGAATATTGTTAGCATATCTAATCTTGATGAAAGTTGTAAATATTGCATTGATAATTCTATTAATGAGATTGTGGTAGACATAAAGTCCTTTGATAAGAGTGTTCTTGATAGATATGGTGATAATCTTTCAGTTATGCTATGGGCTCATAATAATGTGTCTTATCCTCTTTTAAAACTTTTTCATAAGCTGAATTACATAAAGAAAATTATAAATTGTGGAAGGGAAGAGTTGGATTTGTATCGTGATAATTTGGCTACCTTGAAGTCTACTTATGTTTACAATATATTTCCAGTTAAGAATAAAGAATACTATCTTTCCAAGATAAATAATAGCGAGAGCCATAATGTGGTATATATGGGAAGTATAATACCTGCAAAAGGGTTTCATGTATTAGCGCGTGCTTGGAAAAAAGTTCTGAAAAAAGTGCCTGATGCGAATCTTTATATTATAGGTACTGGTAAATTGTACAATAGAACAGCAGTTCTTGGAAAATACAATATTGCTGAAAAAGATTATGAGGCATATTTTATGAAATATCTTACAGATAGTGATGGGAATTTATTACCATCAGTGCATTTTGAGGGTTTGTTAACAGAAGAGAAGTATGACGTTTTAGGTAGCTGTAAAGTGGGTGTGCCGAATCCTACTGGAGGGACAGAATGTCTACCAATAACCTCAATAGAAATGCAACTTATGGGATGTAGCATAACGACAATTAATCATGCCGCATATTTGGATACTGTTTATAATCATAAATACTTATACTATAGAGAGTCACAATTATCAAAATATATTATAAAAAGATTGTTTGAGAAGGGTGATTCATACGATGATTTATTTGGTTATGTGATAAATAAATTTGGAGTTGAAGGTAATATTCAGCGATGGGAGTATATCATTCTTAATGTGAACAAAGAGATGCTGGAGCCTGTAAGTGGATATGCCAATCAGATGAAGGAATTTAAAGATGTGTTACTTAGAATGAAGTGTGCATATCCACAATTAATAATTCTACCGCCGATAGAAAGATTCTATAATTTCTTTAGATACCGTATCTTAAAACATATAGATAAACTTTTTTGGTAAGAACTAATAATTAAAGCCATGTCTGTACTTTATATAGTGATATTTATAATATTTACAATCTCGTTCGTAAAGAATTTTAAAAAAACCTTGATAATTTATTCGCCACTTAAGCTGATTTTTAATAATTATATTTGTCTCTTTGATTCAGGACAATATCTAACTTTGGACTTGGCAATATCTATAATAGCTTTTCTTCTATATTTTATCAATGTTCGTAAAAAATTCGATGGAGTACCTAAAATTATTTTCATTTCAGGTTTGATCTATTGTATATCACAGTTTATTTATGGTATTCATCCAAGATTTGCAATTAATATTATTTTATATGAACCTATTACGGCGATTTGCTATGTGTTTATTCTTTATGATGTAATTAATAGAAAGGAGGATTTGTTGCTATTGCTAAAAGGATTTTGTATTGTTAGTATAGTTTTAGTTTTAGATGGTGTGATAGATATAATAGCTAATATAAATCCAATTATAGCATTGGAAGAAACACAAGCTGGTCCACATTTTTGGCATTCACCTAATGATGTTGCAAGAGCTGGATTAACTAGGACTACATCATTTATGCCTCATAGTATTTCTATGGGCTGCTTAGCGGCATTATTATGGGGTCTATTTGCTATCATGTATATTCAAAATTCATGTTTACAAAGAAACAAACTATTAATATATTCAGTTATATCTCTACCCTTAATAATTATATTTTCCAATAGTAGAACGCCAATCATTGCAGTTGTCTGTTTCGTTCCAATCCTATTTATGTCAAATGTTAGGACTAAAATGAAATGTTTAATATTAATTATTGGATTGGTTTGTTTCTTTACGTTCCATGGCTATTTTGAATGGATGTATAACAGTGTTTTTAATGAGCAAAAAGTTGATGTAGACGGTTCTAACTCAGAAATGAGAGAACGGCAGTTGGAACTCGCTGTCTTTTATTTCCTTAAGCAACCCATATTTGGAATGGGAAACCAATTCGAAATTCTAAATTTTGAATCACTAAATGATGCTGCAGGTATGGAATCTGTATGGTTCCAATTGTTGTATTTACAAGGGGTGGTTGGAATAGTCTCATATATATATTTATTGATTACCGCGTGCGTAAGAATGATAAAGAAAAATAAATTATATATATTTTTTTTATTAGCATGGATAGCATCGATTACATTTTCTTCACAGGTAGGATTAAGTATCTTTATTTTTATGATAGGAACTTTGTTCTGTGAAAAATCATATTTGTTTAATAACAATGTTAATTAATATGAAATCGCCAAAGCTAAGTATTATTATCCCAGTCTATAATGTAGAGGAATATATTGGAAGATGCCTTGATAGCATTTACAATCAGGGAATAGACGAATCATTTTACGAAACAATTATTGTTAATGATGGTACACTTGATAATAGTGTTTCGGTCATCGAACCATACGTTGACAAATATATCAATTGTAGACTCGTTAATCAGATGAATCAAGGACTAAGTATGGCACGCAACAACGGCTTTGAGCACGCCAATGGAGATTATGTTTGGTTCGTGGACAGTGACGATTGGTTGGCGGAAAGGAGTATTAATATAGTTTTAGAATATATATCAGAGGGTAGATATAATTTAATAGCAAGTAATCTTATATATTCGTATGATGATGAAAGTAATAATTATATAGAAAGAAAAACCGATAATGACGTTATTATAACAGCTGCAGATTACATGTTAAATTATTGTATAGGGGCGAGCCAACGTTACATTATTAATCGAGACTTGATGATAAAGAATAATCTTAGGTTTTATCCTGGGATTCTGCACGAAGATGGTGAATTTGGGCCACGATTGTTGTGTGCTGCTGGTAGGGTTCTTTTAACACATCATATTTTGTATAAATACTATCAGCGAGGTGAAGGTTCTATTATGGGCTCATGGAAACTGAGAAACACGCAGAATTCACTTATTGTTTATCAACGCGATATTGAACTTTTACAAAACATTGAGGATAAACAATTGAAAGATAGTGTAGAGTATGGAGCATTGGCAGTATTGTTATTTGCATTTCCGAGATGTCATGTAAAGAACATTGCTGAAATAGAAGAACTTTATCAACATTATAAATGCAAGATTAGAAAGATATCATGGCGGCTAATTTTTTCAACTATTCCTTTTAAGAAAAAAATGAGAGTTGCTATTTCTTTTGTGAATCCTATGCTATGGTTGTGTATAAATGATTGGCTGAATAGGAAGAATATGATCAATAATAGGATATTAAAGTAAAATATATGGATAATCTGGGTTGCGATATAATTATTCCCGTAGCGATCAGAGATGTTTCATTTATTCATAATGTGATAGGTGTATTCAAAAAAAAAGAAAGAAACTTATTTGTCTTTGACTATCCTCATGAGCTTGGCACTTCCGATGGCATGCTCCACACGTACCCGAATACGAAAAACTTCTTGCACATATTAAATCCGAACTTTTAGGATGATAAATGTTTAAATATCAATTTGTTATCCTAAGATGTTAGGATGTTGTTTAAGTTAGGACTTATATTGAAAAATCCAAACATTGTGATTTTAACGTTTATACATATTTAGATGGCGAATTAAGCGAGGTGGAACATATCTACTGCATGGCGCATGTTCGCGCCCGATTCCAAAAGGCCTTATTGCAAGGTAAAGATGAGCAGGCCAGACCCTTCATGGGGTGGATTGGTAAATTGTATGATTTCGAACGTGACTACATTAATGCTGACCTGCCGTCCGATGAAATCAAGAGGCGAAGGAACGAAATAGAAACTACCGAAATAGTCGGTTCCATTTGGATGAAATTAACCCGTCTGCTTGACGATCCTTTACCCAAAGGTGACCTGCTGACTAAGGAACTCAATTATTTAAAGAACGCATGGACTCCCGTTATGGCTTATCGCAATGACGGCAGGTATTGCATTGACAATTCTATTGCGGAACGCTCGATTCGTACGTTGAGGATTGAACGTAAAAACAAAATGGCTTTGGGTAGTCACAAGGGTGCTGAGACCTCGACGGTTTACCATACCTTTATCAGTACTTGCAAAATGAGTGCACTGTCATTCTACCAATTCTTGAAGCAGGATTTAACTGCTTTTATGGAAGGGCGTACGGATTTTGAGAATCTTACTCCTGCCATATTGGGCAAAAACAATTAAATAAATCTAAAATTTAATAGCCTTTATTTGTCTCGAGCGTGAAAACGCCCGGAGAATAAAGACTTTCAAATAACTAACGTATAAATTGGACGCTTACGAATGACTATTCCGCTCTACTTCCGAGTGCTCTGGCCGTTAAATAACAACAATAAATTAAGAGCTATTAACTTCAAAAGCCGTTTGCGGCTTTATAATGGGGGTATGCCGAATATAAACGTTTACTATAAAAAAACGACATAAGATCATGAGAACGATTATTCATACTGTATACAATGTTTTCTGCTTTTCAAAGCTTTTATTTCTATATAAAATATATACCGCTGTTTTTAGAACAAGATTGTGGCTTAATAATATTCACTATGGTAAGCAAGTAGTTTGTTTTAATGCTATACCAATACTACAAATAAATAGGAAGGCTGCGTTGGTTAACATTGAAGATTATGTTACGTTTAATGCTTATACCTCACAATCTTGGTATTGCGGGTGCACAATTATAGTTTTAGAAAATGCAGAACTTAAAATTGGTCGTCATTCAGGTATGAATGGCGTGCTTATTTACTGCGCAGAAAAGGTTACAATTGGTGATTATGTAAATATTGGTGGTGGCACACGCATTTTTGACTCTAATCAGCATAATCTATGTTGGCAGGAACGTCGTGATATTAAACTCAATCCTATTGCAAAGACTGCTCCAATTTTTATAGAAGATGATGTTTTCATCGGAGCAGATTGTATGATAGAAAAAGGTATTACAATTGGTGCACGTAGTATTATTGCAGCTGGTAGTGTTGTCGTAAAATCTATTCCAGCTGATGAAATATGGGGAGGTAATCCAGCAAGGTATATAAAAAAAATAAATCCATGAAAATATCAATAATAATTGCGACATTCAATGCTGGTAAAACATTGCAAGACTGTTTGAATAGTATTACTCCGCAACTATCAAGTGATGTGGAACTGCTGATTATCGATGGAGGGTCCAAAGATAAAACTCTGGAGATAATTGAAAAGAATAAACAGTATATCAGCTATATAGTATCGGAGCGTGATAAAGGTATATATGATGCTTGGAACAAAGGGATAAAGGCTGCTAAAGGTGACTGGGTGATGTTCATCGGTGCAGATGACGTATTGTTGTCTGGGGCTGTGGATGAATACTTGAAAGTGATAAATTCTACACTAGATGTGACTACTTATGACTACATCTGTGCCCACAACGAGTATGTGGATATGAATGGACGACTATTGAAAATACTTGGCGAAGAGCCTACATGGAGCGGTATGCGGAGGACTATGGTTGCAGCACATGTGGCTTCATTGCATTCTCGAAAAGAAATATTTGAAACAATAGGTGGATATAATCTTGATTTTAAGATTTGTGCAGACTATGAATTGCTGCTACGTAAGAAACAGAGTTTGAAGGTACTGTTCATTGATGCACATATTGCAAGAATGAAGATGGGCGGTATGAGCTTTTCAACAAAAGCCATAGCTGAGGTTTATAAGATTCGTAAGTTACATCATAGTGTATCATCATTGAGTAATGCATTGCTTTTCCTTCGTGATTGGATTGCTTATAAGATGTTTATAATACGCAAAAATATATAAGCATGAATCTTGCTAATTATCTTGTTTCTAAACTTAAAGGAGAAAAATACGCTCTTGATGAGTCAATTCCGCTAAGTTATATCATAAAACTTAGTCTTTCGCGGGGGGTATCTTTGTTATACGGCATGCTGAGATTGAGAACTTTGAAACCTGTATTTGTACATCCATCATCAAAAATCATTTGCGCTAAGAGGATGTATTTTGGGAAGGGTTTAAGCATTGGCAATAATTGCTATGTGAATGCTCTTTCACGTAATGGGTTGATATGTGGTAATAACGTGTCTATGGGTTTTCATACGCATATTGAATTGACAGGAAGTATGCACTTTTTGGCTGACAAGATGGTAGTCGGTAGTAATGTGGGACTTGGTAGTCATGGCCACTTTGGTGTGGGCGTGGGCAGCCTTGAAATCGGTGATGACTGCATTTTCGGAAATTATGTTAGTATACATCCCGAAAACCACGTGACAGATGATTTGAATACACCAATGCGTCTGCAAGGCGTAAAGAGCAATGGTGGCGTGAAAATTGGCAATAATTGTTGGATTGGTGCTAAGGTTACGATCCTTGACGGCACAGTGATAGGTAATGGATGTATTGTTGCAGCAGGAGCTGTGGTGAGAGGAAAGTTCCCTGACAATGCCGTGATAGGTGGTGTGCCTGCGCGTATTCTAAAAATGAGAGAATAATAAGGGTTATGCAAAATATACTTTTTTTAGGTGGTGCTGGCTTTATTGGTTCCAGCTTGGTGCATACATTTGTGAAGGACGAGGATTACAGAATATTCGTTTTTGAGCCTACGTTTTCCAATATTAGCAGATTAGAGGATGTGTGTGATAAAATAGTCATAATCAGAGGCTCAATAGCAGACTTTGATTTGGTGAAGTGCGTAATAGAAGATCATAGAATCAATATGGTGGTGCATTTAGTTTCTACATTGATTCCAGGTAGTACGTATGATGACTTTAAACGTGAGTTTGAGAATGTAGTATTTCCTACCACAAGAATGATGGAACTCTGCGCCGAAAAAAGTGTGAAATTCGTTTATTTTTCATCTGGCGGTACAGTGTATGGCAACAGTGCTAGCGGCGATAAGTTCCATGAGACAGATAGACTCTCGCCAATATCATATTACGGACTGACTAAGCAGATCATCGAGAGCAACGTACAATTTGAGAATCGCCGTGGAAAGATGAATTATCTGATAGTACGCCCATCCAATCCATTTGGTAAAGGACAACCTCTGCATGGCAATCAAGGCTTTATAGCCGTTGCCATCGGCAAGATATTGGCTGGCGAGCCTATCGAGGTTTGGGGTGATGGTAGCAGCATGCGTGACTATATCTATATTGATGATTTGGCAGATGCTTTCTACAAACTTATTAAGGCGAATGTGAACAATGAGGTTGTTAATCTAGGCAGTGGTTTTGGCTACACGGTAAATGACATCATAGATAAGTTTCGCAACTTCATAGATGTTTTTTTTGAAGTGAATTATAAGGAGAGCAGAAGCGTTGATGTGAACTCTATGGTACTTGACATCACAAAACTGCAATCGCTGATAAAGGTGAAGCATACCCACTTAGAGGATGGCATCAAGCGATTATATGAATATGTAACGGACATGATAAAGAAATAAATAGTATGGCACCAATTCTCTCTATTTGCATTCCCTCATTCGGAAGATTAGATGTAACAAGGAATACAATTCAGAGCATATATGCGGACCTTGATGGGGTAGATATAAATGAATTTGAAGTTTTAATATCCGATAATGATCCTAACAATTCTTCTAGAATTTTTCAAGATGAATTTTTATATTCAAATTTTCATTATTATTCTACGAAGTGTGATGGCTTTATGAATTCATTTTATAGTTTAACTTATGGAAGTGGCGAATATCTAAAGCTTCTAAACAATTATACTCAATTTAGACCCCGCACTCTTAGATATCTTATTAACGAAATAAAATACTATTTGGACACAAAACCTTTGTTTTTTTTTACTGATGGACTTTTATGCAAAAACAGCAAAAACGAATACGAAGATTTTAATGCATATATGTACGATTTAAGCTACTTTTCATCTTGGAGTAGTGGCTTTGGCATTTGGAAAGATGATTTTGAGAAAAGCAAATTTATAGAGATAGACAAAATGTTTCCTCATACGTCCTTATTTTTATATAACTACCAAAAATCTCTTTTTGTATTAAACGATATGCTTCTTTTTAAAAATCAAAAAATACTTAAAAAAGGAGGATATAATCCTTATGAAGTATTTGGTATATATTACTTGGATTTAATATGTCCATTATGTAAAGAAAATCGTATATCTTTTAAAACGTTTAGAAAGATTAAGAATGACTTACTGTTGAAGTATTTGGCAACAAGGTATTTTAAAACCGTAATTGGCAAAATGGATAATTTTGAATGTTCTAAAATAAAAGATTATTTTTCTGTATATTATGGAAATATAGATTATTATAAAATGATAACCTTTTCTTTATTTTCGCCAATAAGTATTGCGTATAAAAAGATAATTTGTAAATTATGAAGATAGCATTTATAAGTACCCGAGGAATTCCAAATAATTATGGGGGATTTGAACAGTTTGCTGAATATATATCTGTAGGTCTTGCTGAAAGAGGCCATGAGGTCGTTGTGTACTCTCCTCATTTTCATCCATATAAAGAAGATACTTATAAAGGTGTACGTATTAAACATATCTATAGCCCAGAAATATGGATGGGAAGCTCAGCCGGAAGTTTCTTTTATGATTTCGCATCCTTGAAAGACGCTTTGAAGAATGAGAACTTCGACATTATCTATGAAGCTGGTTATACAAGTATAGTACCTGCTTATATCTGGTTTGATGTAAAGAACGTCAAGTATCCAATCTTTACTACTAACATGGACGGATTGGAATATAAACGTACTAAATTTAATAAATGGGTGCAGAAATTTATTTTCTGGGAGGAGAGAACTACCGTCAAACATAGTCATTATCTGATTGCAGACAATATGGGTATTCATGATTATTACAAAGAGAAATACGGGAAAGAAAGCAAGTTTCTTGCTTATGGAGCTGATATTCACGATAATTATGATGTTAATGCATTGGAGAAATATAATTTAGAAACGAATAATTATTATTTATTGGTTGCACGCTTAGAACCAGAGAACAATATCATGATGGCGATTGAAGGGTATTTATCTTCGAATGAGAACGGCAAACGACCATTAATTATAATAGGGAAGACAAATACACCGCATGGAAAGGAATTGGTAGCTAAATACGAGAATGAAAAATTTATTCGTTTTGTAGGTGGTATTTATAACTTTGATGAGTTAAACTCAATACGCCATTATTCATTTGCCTATTTTCACGGTCATAGTGTAGGGGGAACTAATCCTTCCCTTCTTGAAGCTATGGCTTCAGATTGCTTCATTCTAGCAAATGATAACATTTTTAATAAAGCAGTCTTAGGCAAAAATGCGGTGTATTATGACTCAGTATTTGCTGTGAGTGAAGTTTTAAATAAGATGAATGCCATAGCTAACGAATATAAACAATTATATATACAAAATAACTTAAGCATAATTCGTGATGAATATTCATGGGATAAATTAGTAGATGAACATGAAAAGTATTTCGAATGGTTATTAGAAGATTTTAAAAAGGAAAAATAATATATTTAGCTATGAAAGGAATAGTCTTAGCAGGAGGATCAGGTACACGCTTGTATCCCATCACCAAAGGGGTAAGCAAACAGCTACTCCCTATCTTTGATAAACCAATGGTTTATTATCCGATATCGGTATTGATGTTGGCAGGTATACGAGAGATTCTGATCATCTCTACTCCAATGGATTTGCCGAGCTTCAAACGTTTGTTGGGCGACGGTTCGGACTATGGGGTGCGCTTGGAATATGCGGAACAGCCGTCACCGGACGGTCTGGCGCAGGCGTTCATCATCGGGGAGGAGTTTGTAGGAAATGATTCTGCTTGCTTGGTATTGGGCGATAACATCTTTCACGGGCAGAGCTTTACGAAAATGCTTGCGGAAGCAGTGCGTACTGCCGATGAGGAGAGCAAGGCTACGGTATTTGGGTATTACGTAAGTGACCCGGAACGTTATGGCGTAGCAGAGTTCGATAAGGATGGTAATGTGCTAAGCTTGGAGGAAAAACCGCTGAAACCGAAATCAAATTATGCGGTGGTAGGACTTTATTTTTATCCGAACAAGGTGGTGGATGTGGCGAAGAATATCAAGCCTTCGGCTCGGGGGGAACTGGAGATTACGACAGTGAACCAGCGTTTCCTGGAGGACGGGGAATTGAAAGTACAACTTCTTGGACGTGGCTTTGCATGGCTAGATACGGGTACGCACGATTCGCTAAGTGAGGCGAGCACGTTTATTGAGGTAATTGAAAAACGTCAGGGATTAAAGATTGCTTGTCTGGAAGGGATTGCTTTCAATCATGGCTGGATCACGGCAGATAAATTACGGGAATTGGCTAAGCCGATGCTGAAGAATCAATATGGGCAGTATTTGCTCAAATTAGCAGACGAATTTTAATCATAGGATAAAGATGGAAGTTATTAAGACTGCCCTAGAGGGGGTGGTAATCATTGAACCTCGTGTGTTTGCGGATGCGCGTGGCTATTTCTTCGAATCGTTCTCTCAGAAGGAATTTGAAGAAAAGGTATGCAAAACGACTTTTGTGCAGGATAATGAATCAAAGTCGACGTACGGAGTGCTACGTGGATTGCACTTTCAGAAACCTCCGTTTGCACAAAGCAAACTGGTACGGGTGGTGCAGGGTGCTGTGCTCGATGTAGCGGTGGATATTCGTAAAGGGTCACCTACCTTTGGCCAACATGTGGCTGTGGAGTTGACTGCGGAGAATCATCGACAGTTCTTTGTTCCTCGTGGTTTTGCACACGGCTTTGTGGTACTGTCTGAAGAGGTGGTGTTTCAATATAAATGTGATAACTTTTATGCGCCACAAAACGAGGGGGCTTTGGCTTGGGATGATCCGGATTTAGGCATCGACTGGCAGGTTCCTGCGGATAAGATTTTGCTCTCGGAGAAAGATAAAGTACATGACTGTTTGAAAAACGCGGATTGGTTTTTTGACTATAATGATATTTCGAATAAATAATTACATGTAATTTGTGTAATATTGATTAGGATGCGAATAAAGTCTGTACTAGCTTGTAAATTAGATTGTTTTATATATTGTTAAATTGTGATTGTATGAATGGAAATATTAAAATATTAGATTGTACTCTACGTGATGGGGGGTACTATACGGATTGGGATTTTAGTAAAAATATAGTTAATAATTATATTCAGGCCACAAACTCATTACCAATAGATTATCTAGAGTTGGGATATCGAAATAAACCTTCTAAAAATTATCTCGGTATGTATGGGTATTGTCCCGTTTTTGAGCTAGAAGATATTCGTTGTAAATCTACAAAAAAGTTGGCTGTAATGCTTAATGAAAAAAGCACTACTCTTGATGACTTAGATGATCTTTTGGACCCAGTTAAAGGTTTAGTGGATATGATCCGTATGGCAGTAGATCCAAAGGAATTTGATCGGGCTCTAGTGTTGGCAGAAGAAATTAAAAAAAGAGGATTTGAAGTTGGCTTTAACACGATGTATATGTCTAAATGGTCAGAATATAATGGCTTCTTACCCAAGTTGGGAAATATAAATGGAATAGTAGATGTGTTTAATATGGTTGATTCTTATGGTGGAGTAACTCCTGAAGATGTGAAAGAAATCACTACTATTGTGAAATCCAATACGACTGTTCCTATTGGATTTCATGGACACAATAACCTTCAACTAGCTTTGATCAATGCTCTTATTGCAATAGAAAGTGGTGCTGATTATATTGATGCAACTATTCTAGGTATGGGACGCGGAGCAGGTAACTTACAAATGGAACTTTTATTGACTTACATTAATAGGCATTGTAATGTTGAAGTTGATTTTAATGTATTAGGAAATGTTATATCTGCATTTACACCTTTAATGGAAAAGTATCAATGGGGGACAAATCTTCCTTATATGTTATCGGGTGCAAATTCACTTCCTCAACAAGATGTGATGGATTGGGTTAGTAATCGTGTTTACTCATTTAATAGTATTGTTCGTGCTTTGGATAATAGGAAAGAAAAAATTGAAGATAATGCTAAATATCCTATATTTAACTCACCTACCTTTAAAAAAGTACTAATTATCGGCGGTGGAGATAATGCTGTTAATCATATAGATGGAATTAAAGCATATATTGGTCAGCAAGATTCTATAGCATTGGTTCATGCAACAGCTAGGAACGCATTTTATTATAAAGATTTGAATGTGCCTCAGTTTTTTTGTTTAGTTGGGAGTGAAGGAAAGCGATTGGTCACAAATTGGGGGGAGGATGAATTTAGTGCTACATGTATTTTGCCTCCATATCCTCGTACGATGGGAACTGAAGTTCCTGATTTTGTACAAAAAGAAGTATATGAATTGTCTGAAATTACTTTTACTCAATCTTATAAAGATTCATGTACCACAATTGCATTGCAAACTGCATTGATGTTATCTGAGGATGCAGTTATGATTGTGGGATATGATGGCTATCCTGGAAATGTTCTTTCTGAAAAAGAAATGGCTTTAACAAATGAAAATAGGGCTTTGTTTGAAGATTATAAAAAGAAAGTAGGACATAGGTTGTTATCCCTTACTCCATCTTTATATAAAGAATTGGAAATTAAATCTATTTATCAATATATTTGAGACATGGATAAAATCGCATTTTTCTTACCTACTCGTAAAGGTAGTCAAAGAGTTATTAATAAGAATACACGAGTGTTTGCGGGTATTACTGGCGGACTTATGGAAAATAAGATTAGACAATTAATACAAACTACAAAAATAGACGAGATTCTAGTGTCGACTAATGATGATGAATGCATCCGTATTGCAGAAAAATATGTAGATGATGAACGTGTAAAAATAATACCCCGTCCAGAGGCTTTATGCTTAGACAGTACTAATTTGCAAGATTTGATTTGCTATGTTCCAAGTATAACTGATGCTAAGCATATTCTTTGGGGCCATGTAACTACTCCTATTGTTGGTGCAGAAGAATATGATAAAGGAATTGAATTGTATCTTTCTAAATTAAGCGAAGGATATGATTCATTAGTAGGGGTGAAGGAATTACGTAATTTTTTGTTGAACAAAAATGGAGAGTTGGTCAATAACACAACCTCAATACCTTGGCCTCGTACACAGGATTTGGAACCGTTATATGAAATAAATCATACAATGTTTTTAGCAAAACGTGAAGTCTATACTGAACAGAAGAATCGTATTGGAAATAAACCTCTTCTTCATGTTATGGATGCAATGCATTCGTTTGATGTTGATTGGGAAGAAGATTTTACTATTGCTGAAGTAATGTATAATACTGTTTATAAATGAGCAAAGTTGTAACATTTGGTGAGATAATGCTTAGATTAGGAGCTCCTGGATATTTGCGCTTTACTCAATGCAATCAGTTAGACATGACTTTTGCTGGTGCAGAAGCAAATGTGGCAGTATCTTTAGCCAATTATGGTATTAGGAGTGATTATATAACTTGTTTACCTAATAATCCTATCGCCGAAAAATGCTTGATGGAATTGAGAGCGCATAAAGTAAATATTGACAATATAATTAGGAGAGGGGAGAGAATAGGTATTCTTTATTTGGAAACAGGTTCTGTTGTTCGTCCGTCTAAAGTGTATTATGATCGGAGTAATTCTTCTTTTGCAACGATACAACCAGGAATGGTTGATTGGAGGGAAATTTTAAAAGGTGCGGACTGGTTTCATTGGACTGGTATAACTCCTGCTCTTTCTCAAAGTGCGGCTGATGCTTGTTTGGAAGCTATTAAAGTAGCTAATTCAATGGGAATTTCTATTTCTTGCGACATTAATTATAGAGCTAATCTGTGGAAGTACGGAAAGTCTGCTTCAGAAATAATGCCATCTTTAGTAGAAGGCTGTGATATTATTTTGGGGAATGAAGAAGATTGTGAAAAAGTTTTTGGCATTAAACCTGATAATTTTAATGCGGAACATACTAATGGAGAGATAGATCAGGAATTGTTCAAATCTGTTTGTTCGCAAATGATGTCTAAATTCCCTAAATGTAAAAAAATGGTTGTAACTTTACGAGGTGCTGTTAATGCAAACCATAATACATGGAGTGGAGTCTTGTATTCGGAAGGGATACTCAGAAAATCTAAGATGTATGATATTACACATATTGTAGATCGAGTAGGGGGAGGAGATTCATTTATGGGTGCTCTTATCTATGCTCTGTTAACATATCGAGATGATGATCAGAAAGCTTTGGAATTTGCTGTGGCAGCCTCTTGTTTGAAGCATACAATTTGGGGAGATTTTAATTTAGTTAGTAAAGAAGAAGTTGAACAATTACTTCGTGGAGATTCTTCTGGACGTGTTAACAGATAAAATTAGAGCTTTTTTCTATATATATTACTGAATATTAAGAGAATAGTTATGCAAACAATATTGATAACGGGCGCCAACGGGCAACTGGGAAATGAGATGCGCAGGGTATCTGTGGATAGCAGCAATCGATACCTCTTTACGGATGTGGCGGAACTGGACATCACGGACAGGGAGGCGGTCTTCTCTTTTATCGGAGAGAATGCGGTGAATGTGGTGGTGAACTGTGCGGCATACACGAACGTGGACAAGGCGGAGGATGACTTCGGTACGGCTTCGCTCATCAATGATCGGGCGGTGGAGAATCTGGCTACGGCTTGCAAGGAGCATAAGGCTACGTTGATTCATGTGTCTACGGATTATGTGTTTCAGGGAGATAAGAATCTGCCTTGTACGGAGAGCGAACGGACAAATCCGTTGGGGATATATGGAAAGACGAAGTTGGCCGGCGAACTGAGTGTGCAGGCTTCCGGATGTAATTACCTGATTTTCCGTACGGCATGGCTCTATTCGATGTTTGGCAATAACTTCGTGAAGACGATTCAACGAATTACCAAGGAGAGAGAGGGTATGAAGGTGGTGTTCGACCAGGTGGGCACTCCTACGTATGCGGCTGATCTGGCTGCACTGATCTTTAAGGTGGTAGAGGAGAAGCTTTATGTGAAGCATCCGGGCATCTATCATTTCAGTAACGAGGGGGTTTGTTCGTGGTACGACTTCGCCAAGGAGATTGCTTCACTGAGTGGTCATGTGTGCGACATTCAGCCGTGCCACAGTGATGAGTTTCCAAGTAAGGTGAAGCGACCCAACTTTTCGGTACTCGATAAGACAAAGGTAAAAGAGACATTTGGCGTAACGGTGCCTTACTGGCGGGATTCGTTGATTAAATGCATCAACGAGTTGAAGGCTGCCTCTAAATAACGATAAAATAGAACTGTAATGGAATTTAAAAGGAACATATTAATAACGGGTGGAGCGGGATTTATCGGCTCACACGTGGTGCGTCTGTTTGTGAACAAGTATCCGGAGTATCACATCATCAATCTGGATAAGCTGACGTATGCGGGCAATCTGGCCAACTTAACGGATATCGAAGAGAAAACGAACTATACGTTTGTGCGGGCGGATATTTGTGATTTCAATCAAATGATGGAGTTGTTCAAAACGTTCTCTATCGATGGGGTGATTCATCTGGCGGCCGAAAGTCATGTAGACCGTAGCATCAAGGATCCGTTTACCTTTGCTCAAACGAATGTGATGGGTACGCTTTCGTTGCTTCAGGCGGCGAAACTGAGTTGGGAAGGAAGCTTTGAGGGCAAACGTTTCTATCACATCTCTACGGATGAGGTGTACGGGGCGTTGCATTTTGATGGCACGTTCTTTACAGAGACGACGAAATATGATCCGCACAGTCCGTACTCGGCGAGCAAGGCGGGTAGTGATCATTTTGTGCGGGCGTTTCACGATACGTACGGCTTGCCTACGGTAGTGACCAATTGTAGCAATAACTATGGGCCGTATCAGTTTCCCGAAAAGCTGATTCCGCTCTTCATCAACAATATTCGTCACGGTAAACCGCTGCCTGTGTATGGTAAGGGGGAAAACGTGCGCGACTGGCTGTATGTGGTAGATCATGCGCGTGCCATCGATGTGATTTTCCATGAGGGCAAGACGGCTGATACGTATAACATTGGCGGCTTCAACGAATGGAAGAACATCGACCTGATCAAGGTAATCATCAAAACGGTGGATCGCCTGCTGGGAAATGCGGAAGGAACGAGCGAGAAGTTGATTACTTACGTAACGGACCGTGCGGGTCATGATTTGCGTTATGCCATCGATTCTACCAAACTGAAAAATGAATTGGGATGGGAACCTTCTCTGCAATTTGAAGAGGGGATAGAGAAAACGGTACGCTGGTATCTGGATAATCAGGAGTGGATGGACAACATCACTTCGGGAGAATATGAGAAATATTATACATCTATGTATACGGATCGATGAACAATAATCACGTAGTAATCATGGCCGGAGGAATCGGAAGTCGGTTCTGGCCGATGAGCACGCCCGGCTGTCCCAAGCAATTTATTGATGTGATGGGGTGCGGCAAGTCGCTCATTCAACTGACAGCGGATCGCTTTGCAGGGGTATGTCCACCGGAGAATATCTGGGTGGTGACCTCGGAGAAGTACACAAGCATTGTGCACGAACAGCTTCCGCAGGTACCGGAGTGTAATGTGTTGGCGGAACCATGCCAGCGAAACACGGCGCCGTGCATTGCTTACGTGAGTTGGAAGATAAAGAAACGTTTTCCGGAAGCAAACATTGTGGTGACACCTTCGGATCAGTTGGTGATGGACACGGTGGAGTTTCAACGGGTGATAGCGAAAGCGTTGGCCTTCACGGAGCAAAGCAATGCGATAGTGACGCTGGGCATGAAGCCGAGTCGTCCGGAAACGGGATATGGATATATTGCGGCAGGCGAGGGTCTGCTGCGTGACAAGGAGATCTTCCATGTGGAGGCATTCAAAGAGAAGCCGGATCGTGCAACGGCGGAGGAGTATCTGGCGGAGGGTAACTTCTTCTGGAATGCGGGCATCTTTGTATGGAACGTGAAGACGATCTCTACTGCACTAAGGGTGCATGTACCTGTTTTAGCCCAGGTTTTTGATAGAATCTATCCCGACCTCTACACGGAGCGGGAAGCAGAGATGATTAGTAGGTATTTCCCTTCGTGTGAAAACATTTCCATCGACTATGCGGTGATGGAGAAGGCGGGAGAGATATACGTGTTTCCTGCCGAGTTTGGATGGTCGGACCTGGGTACATGGGGTGCGTTGCACGGATTATTGCCACAAGATGAAGAGGGCAATGCCGTGGTGGCTACCGAGGTGAAGCTTTATGAAAGTAAGAATTGCATGGTGCATACTTCTCAGGCCAGAAAGGTGGTGATACAGGGTTTGGATGGCTACATTGTAGCGGAGAAAGACGGTGTGTTGCTTATCTGTAAACTGGAAGAGGAACAACGTATCAAGGAGTTCTCTAAATAACGATACTTTATTTATTCAGCAATACGTATGATTTTAGTTAATAAAGAAAAAAAGAGAGGGAATGCTTTGATGTGAATCACGGCATTCTCTATTGTTTTGTTTGTTTGTTTATTCTTCTGGGCAGTGATGCTCGGAAGAATTTTTTTTGTTTTATAATGCCTGTTCTTTCTCTTTTGCCTTGACGCAAAAGAGAAAAGAACCAAAGAGAAAAAGTCAAGGCTTCTCGTGTGAAGCTACTGCGATAATGCTCGAAGCTACAAGCGATTGAACTCGCTTCGCTCAAACAGAATCGCTTGCTTAACGCTCCGGGCATTGTCTCCGTTTAACGCTTCACACAAGAGGCCGAGTTTTTCTTTTTTTACTCCACTTTGCTTCGCTCGTGATTTTTTTACTCCTCGCTTTCAGCATCGTTTTTCACTTTGCTTCGCTCGTGGTTTTGCATCGCATTGAATTTACGGATGATACAGAGATTAAAAAAGGTGGTACCAATTAATATAGATATATTTGTAGCCTGGTTTCAATATAATACGTACATTTGTGTACTACAAATAGTTTTTTAAGATGAAAAGGAAGAAAGAATTTGTTGTGTCCCGTGTAAATGACTCTATTTCGGCAATGGAATCTTGTGAAAAAGACTCTATTCTGAAATGTATTGAGAAAAGAGGGAAGATGGCTTATAGAAAAACTTTAAACTCAGGTATTCCTGCTACTTCATTGATAGGAAATAAAATATATAAAACTTATCCGGATGGCAGGCGTGAAGTTCTAGGCGAAGTAAAGCAAGCTAAATTTAAACTGGGGAAAAAGAAATTTTCTATATAACATGAAAGATAATATGCGTTTGAGATTATTTGCAGGACCTAATGGCTCTGGAAAAACAACGCTATATGATATCATAACCCGAAAGTGCGATCTTGGCGTTTTTGTTAATGCTGACAACATAGAAAAATTATTGCACACTAAAGGTTTTATTGATTTTACTGAATACAATATTCTAATTAATAAGCAGCAATTTATTACTGACTTCAAAAAGTCATCTCTATTCAAATTAGCAAATGGAGAGGTACTGATGCCTTATCTAAAATGGATGAATGACAATTGCCTGGCTATTAGTGGCTTTAAAAATATAAATTCATATTTTGCTGCATACATTGCTGAATTTATAAGAAATGAATTAGTCATGGCTGGGCATAAATTAACTTTTGAATCGGTCATGTCTGATAGACGAAAATTGGATTTTCTCCAAAAAGCAAGAGATAGAGGATATCGTATTTATCTATATTATATAACAACAATTGATGTAGCAATCAATATTGAACGCGTAGAAGCACGCGTTTTGCAAGAGGGGCACAGTGTTCCGGAAGATAAAATAAGAAGCCGTTATATAAAATCTCTTGATAATTTATTAGATGCCATAAAGTTATCCGATAGAATTTATTTATTTGACAATAGTTCTCAATCTCCAACGCTTATTGCCGAAATCAATGATGGGCTGATTGATTGTAAAACAGATTTTGTCCCGTCATGGTTTCAAGAATATGTTATAAATAAAATCCCGGATATATAAATTCCTATTAAATGCTTTGTTCTTTCTTCTTTTGCCTTGACGCAAAAGAGAAAGAACCAAAGAGAAAAAGTCAAGGCTTCTTGTGTGAAGCTACTGCGACAGTGCTCGAAGCTACAAGCGATTGAACTCGCTTCGCTCAAACAGAATCGCTTGCTTAACGCTTCGGGCATTGTCTCCGTTTAACGCTTCACACAAGAGGCCGAGTCCTTTCTTTTTTACTCCTCGCTTTCAGCATCGTTTCACTTTGCTTCGCTCGTGGTTCTTCTTCTCCTCGCTTTCAGCATCGGTTCTATTCATCGAATGTAATCTAATAAAATAAATTAGGCTCATACAGAATAAAAGATTATTTTTGTGGTAACATATTGAATCTTAAATATATGGCAAAGAAAAGATATAAAATAACGACTCCCAATTCTAACATATCTAAAGAACCTGCTATGGAATATAGTGTTAAAGCCAATCAAATAGCGGGAGTACCTGAATATGTTCGGGAGGATGTTGCTATAGGAATGGAGCAGTATCTGAATGGTGAAAGTAGCGATATGAGGGAGTTTATGAAAAAGTGCATAATTTAATGTATGAATTAAAAATAACCCCGCGCGCTCAAAAAAGAATATTACAGTTAAAAGACTACTTGCTTTCAGAATGGAATAGCTCAGTTTATAATGCTTTTGTTGCTGAACTAAATCACTGTTTGAATATAATTGAGGAAAATCCTTATTCATTTGCTCTGACTGATATTTCAAATGTTAGGAGATGTACTGTAACACCATTAAATAGTTTATACTATACTATAGAGGGGACTATTGTCTTGATTTTATCAATTGAAGATTCAAGAATGAATCCGAGCAGTATGTAGAAGATTGTTCTTTCTCTTTTGCCTTGCCGCAAAAGAGAAAGAACCAAAGAGAAAAAGTCAAGGCTTCTCGCGTGAAGCTACTGCGACAATGCTCGAAGCTACAAGCGATTGAACTCGCTTCGCTCAAACAGAATCGCTTGCTTAACGCTTCGGGCGTTGTCTCCGTTTAACGCTTCACACAAGAGGCCGATCCTTTCT
>Ga0316604_10000270_pt1 | contig 73480 bp, 59 predicted proteins | sample OWC_soil_day20_C_FD_207650 | JGI IMG/M metagenome (GOLD analysis project Ga0316604, IMG submission 207650) | Wetland soil microbial communities from Old Woman Creek delta, Ohio, United States - OWC_soil_day20_CT | ecosystem: Environmental > Terrestrial > Soil > Wetlands | place: USA: Ohio... | reverse complement strand
TCTCTTGAGCGATTGAGCGGGGCTTGGTAAGTAATGGGTAGGCATTCTGGCGTCGCTTGATGGCGCGAGGTTCGATTCGGCCAGGGCGATTGCCGACGGTTTGTTGTGCGATCAGGACGAAGAGTTCGTCGGGGTGGGCAATTCCGCCGTGGTAGGCATGCGGCATCCAGGCGAGCCAGATTTGCACCGTATGCTTGAAACTCAGCTGACGGGGCAAGTGGTCGCTGCGTAGCGCCGCTTGAGCCATCATCAATCGGATCAGATTGTAGGCGAGCAGATAGACCAAGATTTCCTTCACGGCCATGGCCGGGGTTCGGCAACTCAGTCGCTCCATGCCCAAAGTGGTCTTGATGTTGCGCAGATCAAGTTCAACATGCCAGCGATCCCGATACAGCCGTTTGATGGCCTCCTTGGACGTTTGCTTTGGACACAGCAAGGTGGTGACCAGCGTTTTGCCGCCAGCACGAAGTTCGCGAACCGTCACACGCGCTGGCGCGTGCGCGTAGTCCTCCTGAGACATCCAGTCGGGTTTGACGGTTGGCTTGGACAGAACCAACAAGTGATCACGCTCCCCCAAGCGCTCGCCGAGGCCAAAATCGGTGGTGCGTTGGCGCGCTCCATGTTGTTCAAATACGGCATCAATGCCTCGTTCAACCAAGGCGCGCAGCAAGAAATAGGTGGCAAAGAACGCATCCCCCAACAGCACATCGCCACGCACCAAGGTGTTGAGCTGGCGGCGCAGCAAGGATTGCTCATCACTCCCTTTACCGCGACACGGGCTGATCGCGGCATTGAGCACGGCACCGCTGCCCAGGCAGATCAGCCCCACGATCCGGCATTGCGGGAATCCCAACCCAGGCTTCTGGCTGCGGGGTTGCGGGAAATCGGCCTGATTGGCGTCGGTATCGGGCATGATCACCGTGGCGCCATCAACCAATCGCACCGGCCGCCCGCGCCAGTGCCATGCCGCCGGAGCATTGGCTGTCAGCCATCGTCCGACATCCTTGACCAAGGTGCTGACCATCGACGTCGGCACGCGTTGGCGAGCTCGGCAGTAGGCGCCTGTGTGGGTGCTGCAGGGCGTGAGTCCTGCGATCAGGCGCTTGATCGCTCCGTCGTTCACGGCCCGTTGGCAGGATCGATCTGCGCTCAGGGATTGGGCCAAAAACATCGAGAGCGTTTCAGTTGGCGGAAACAGCCTTTCTCGGTGCGGCGGCAAGGCTAACTCCACGGCGTCGAACAATTCCGGCCCGGTCAATAGGTTGAAAAACGCATGCGCATCAACGCTGCCCGCTTTCGCCGCAATCGTGCGACATTGTCGGATGTTCGCTTTGTCGGTAGCATACATTTGGGCTGATTCCTCGTGTGATAGTCGGGTGTTTGGCGACTCCAACTTATCACGCGTCGATTCAGCCTGCTTTATCCATTACATCAGTGAGTTGTGGCTTAAGTAAGTACCATTCGGCGCATGCCCGGAAAACGGCTGCGAAGGTGCTTAGTTGAGATCCTTGTCCTTCCAGAACTTGGTTCCTTCTGCCGCCAGGCCGAGATCGAGTCCGTTCTTGGTCAGCGTGTAGTAGCCGATGTCGTACATCCCGCCGCCGGCTTTGCCGGTCGACTTGCCGCCGGCGCCGACCTGAATCGAGCCGCCGCCGCCGAAGGTCCAGCCGCTGCTCACGAACTGCTTGAATCTCTTCTCTGACTTGAAAATGATCAGCGTCTCACGTTCCGAGAGTCCGACTTGCGCGCCGGCACTCGCTTGCGCCATCGACATGTAGACGTCCTTTTTCGTCTTGTTGTCGTGCGCCAGGCCCTTGCCGCCGGCGCCGCCGATCAGGAAGCTCAGTTCATAAGTAGTAAACACTGCGTAACCCGGCGCCTTGGCGACTTCGGCCTCGAGTTTCGGATCGGCCTTGTAGAAACGTTCGATCGACGCCTGCGTCGCTTTGCTGATTTCGGCCTGCTTGGCGGCCTTGTCGGTTTCGGCCCACGCCGGTCCTCCGATCAGCGACAGAGATAATGTCGCGGCGGCGAATAATGTATTGAGCTTCATGGCGTTCCTTTCATCTGATGGTAAGCACTGCGTGACGTCAGCAGTTTCTGGAAAATTGCGTCCTGCCGTCTCAGTCTAGTCGGGATTATGCTCGTGACAAGCTTGCGAATGGCGTCAAACCTTGGCCTGCCGCAGCCGGCTAGACGAGCACGTAATCCTTGACCGCTGGCGGAACGCTGCGCGGCGTTTCGCCGATCAGTTCGCAGACCGCGACTTCGATGGTGTGGCACGTCGACGCCAGCGCCAGGTCGTTGGGCTTAGTTCCGAAGGGTCCATCGATCTGTTCGCCGATCACGTCGAGGGCCTGGAAGGTATAGGCGACGAAGGTCGCGATCAGCAGCGTCAGCCATCCACTAGCAGTGGCTCAGCACGCTGAAGATGGAAACCAGCAGGACGCAGAGCAGACGCGTGACGAGGTCGGGCAGCACCGAACCGCGCCAGACGAAGGGCAGGGAAAACCAGCGCAGATGAGGTCGGACGATCATGTCGGGTGTCACGTCGAAAGGGCGCTGCTGGTTGCTTGTTAGAAAAAACTTGGCGCAGACGCGATCAGGGATGATGCCGCGTCAGTCGCCGATGCGCAAAGGCCGAACAGGCGCCGAGCAGCATCAGCGCGCCCATGCCGAAAGCCAGTGTGCGCGGCGAGCCCCACAGCGCCGGCGCCAATACGCCGGCGACCAGCCCGTTGGCGCCCGACTGCAGACACATCTGGCACGACGCGGCCAGGCCGCGCTGCTTGGGGAAGGGGTCGAGCGCCAGCAGCGTCAGGCAGGGCATCGCCAGCGACATGCCGAACGTATAGACGAAGATCGGCACGACGCTCCACGGCAGAGATGGCGGTAGCCACAGGTTCAGGGCGATGTTGGCAAGTGCCGCGACGCCCATCACCAGATAGCCGCGCAGGATCGTCTGGCGCAGCGACAGCTTGCCGGCGAGTCGGCCGGAAACCCAGGCGCCGGACATCAGTCCGCTCATCGCCGGGCCGAACAGCCAGAGAAAGCCGGTTTCGGAAACGCCGAGGTGACGCATCAGGAAGACCGGCGCCGACATCACGTAAATGAAGAAGCCGGCGAAGTTGAGCGCCAGTCCGCCGCAGGCGAAGAGGAAAGCCGGCGAGCTCAGCACCTGCCAGTAGGTGCGCGCCAGGTAGCCGGCGTGCAGCGGCTGGCGGTGTTCGGGCGGCAGCGTTTCGGGCAGCAATCGCCAGCACGCCAGCCACACCGCGAGCGTCGCCAAAGCGACGAAGGCGAACACCGCGCGCCAGCCGAACCATTCCTGCAGGCGGCCGCCGATCACCGGAGCGATCGCCGGCGCCAGCGCGAACATCATGGTCATGTGCGACATCAGGCGGTGCGCCTGCGCGCCGTCGTAGAGATCGCGAACGATGGCGCGGCTAATCACGATGCCGGCGCCTGCCGACATTCCCTGCAGCGCGCGCATCACCCATAGGTGCTCGATGCGCGTGGCGAACACGCAGCCGGCGACCGCCAGCCCAAACAGCGCGAGGCTGACCAACAGCACCCGCCGGCGGCCCAGCGCGTCGGAGATTGCGCCGTGCCACAGCGCCATGATGGCGAAGGGGACGAGGTAGGCGGTCAGCGTCTGCTGCACCTCGAGCGGGGTCGCCTGCAGGCTTTGCCCGATGTCCTGGAACGACGGCAGATAGGTGTCAATGGCGAAGGGGCCGAGCGCCGAGAGCGAGGCGAGCAGTAGCGCGATGCCGCGTGGGGCGGCGGGTTTGGTGGTGGGCAAGTCAATCAGTCCTGAGCGAAGCGGCGGTATTGTACGGCTTCGGCGACATGCTGTGGCGCAATGGCGGTGCTGTCCGCCAGATCGGCGATGCTGCGTGCGACGCGCAGCACGCGGTGGTAAGCGCGCGCCGAGAGGCCAAGGCGGGTCAGCGCCTGCTTGAGCAGCGCGGCGCCGGCCGCGTCGGGCTGGCAATGCTGGTCGGTTTCGCGGGTCGTCAGGCGCGCGTTGGGCGATCCCTGGCGCGCCAGCTGCCGAGTCCGCGCCGCGCTCACCCGGGTGCCAACGAGCGCCGACGATTCGCCGTTAGCGGCGCCCTGCAGGTCTGCGGCGGCCAGCGCCGGGACCTCGACTTGCAGGTCAATGCGATCGAGCAGCGGGCCCGATATCCGCAGGCGATAGCGCGCCACCTGGTCGGGCGTGCACCGGCACTTGCCGCCGGGCGCGCCATAAAAACCGCAGGGACACGGATTCATCGCCGTCACCAGTTGAAACTGCGCCGGAAAATCGGCTTGCCGCGCAGCGCGCGAAATATGGATGCGGCCGCTTTCGAGCGGTTCGCGCAGCGCTTCGAGAACGCGGCGGTCGAATTCGGGCAGCTCGTCTAGGAACAACACGCCTTGGTGAGCGAGCGAAATCTCGCCCGGGCGCGGCACGCTGCCGCCGCCGACCAGCGCCGCCGCCGACGCGGTATGGTGCGGCGAGCGGAGGGGATGGGCGCCGAAATCCTCGGGGCGAAATTGTCCGGCTAAGGAGAGCAGCGCCGCCGATTCGAGCGCCGCGTCCTGCGTCATCGGCGGCAACAGGCCGCGCAGGCGGTGCGCGAGCATCGACTTGCCGGTACCGGGCGGGCCGACGAACAGGATCGAATGCGCACCGGCGGCGGCGATCTCGAGCGCGCGTTTGGCCTGCGCCTGGCCGCGCACGTCGCAGAGGTCGGGGCCGGTCGCCGTGGCATTGGCGAGCGGTGTCGACGCGCATTCGCGCAGCTCGGCCTGGTCACTCAGGTGCGCGCACACTTCGAGCAGGGTGTCGGCGGTCAGGATGCGCACCGCGTGCGCCAATGAGGCTTCGCGTGCGCTGCTCGCCGGCAGCACGAAAGCGCGCCCCGTGCGGCCCACAGCGAGCACCATCGCCAGCGCGCCGCGAACCGGCCGCAGCTGCCCCGAAAGCGAGAGTTCGCCGGCGAACTCGTAGTCGTCAAGCCGCGTTGCGGGAATCTGGCCCGAGGCGGCAAGGATGCCCAGTGCGATCGGCAGGTCGAAACGCCCTGATTCCTTGGGTAGGTCGGCGGGTGCGAGATTGACGGTGATTCGCCGGCTCGGAAAGTCGAAGCCGGAGTTCTGCAGCGCGGCGCGAACCCGGTCGCGCGCCTCCTTGACCTCGGTATCGGGTAGCCCGACCAGCGTCACGCTCGGCAGCCCACCGGCCAGATGCACTTCGACCAGGACTTCCGGGGCGGAGAGTCCGTCAAGCGCACGGCTGCGGATGATAGCGAGCGGCATAATGAATTTGGGATAATTGGGCAGTCGGTTCCGAACCTGAGCGAAGCGCCTGGAGCTGCGCGTGACGGAGAAATCAAGTGACTGATTATAGACCGCAAGCGGGCTTGACCCCTGCGCTACGTGCCGTAGTCGTCCCCTTCTCTGCGCCAGATACGGGGGGCGGAAGTTGCCGGTGCCGGAGAAGTTCAATCACTCATCTGCTATTGTTTCGTGTTCGACATTCCTCGGCTGCGGCACGATGGCCGGCCAACTCGCGTTCTGGCTCGTGGCGTTGGTGTCGACGGGGATCTTTCAATTAGGAAAAGAGATCAATGATGAAGGCAGTTCAATTTTCGCGCTTCGGTGGTCCAGATGTCCTGGCCGTCGTGGACGTCGATGAGCCGCATGCCGGTCCGGGGCAGATTCGCGTTGCCGTAAAAGCGTCGAGCGTCAATCCGATGGATCGGGCGCGGCGTTCGGGCCGCTTCAAGCTGGAGTTGCCGGCCGGGATCGGTCGTGACGCGGCGGGTGTCGTCGACGAGGTCGGCGACGGCGTCACCGACGTTAAGGTCGGCGATTCGGCGTTCGGCGTCGCCGTCGACGGACGCGGCACCGCCGAGTTTGCGCTGCTGCGTCGCTGGGCCAAAAAACCCAAGCGCTTGAGCTATGCCGAGACGGCAGCGCTGCCGATCGCCGCCGAAACGGCGACGCGCTGCTTGCGCAAACTCGCCGCCAGCGCTGGGCAGACGCTGCTGATCAACGGCGCTGCCGGTTCGGTCGGGCAGGCGGCGGTCCAGCTCGCACGGCTTCAGGGCTTGCGGGTGATCGGCACGGCCAGCGCAGGCAATCACGCCCGGCTGCGCGAGATCGGCGCCGAAGCGCTCGTCTATGGCCCGGGGCTGGTCGGCCGAGTCCGCCAGCTTGCTCCCGGTGGTGTCGATTATGTTCTCGACTGTGCCGGGCAGGCGCTTGGCGACCTCGTCGAGATCGCCGGCGACGCAGCGCGGGTGCTGACGGTCGCCGGGAGTACGCTGGCCGCCGAGTACGGCGTGCTTTCAACGGGCGGTGGCGGCCCGGACGCCGCGTACGACGCTTATTGGACCGTGGCCAAGCTCGCTGATGAAGGCAAGTTCTCGCTGCCGGTGCAGCAGACCTTCGCCATGGCGCAGGCTGCCGAAGCGCACGCGCTGAGCGAATCGGCGCACTTGACCGGGAAGATCGTCATCGTCATCGAGTGAGCGCCGGCCGGTCCCGGTGGTCTTTGGCCACTGTCATTCAGAGGTCGCGCCGAGCGTTACAGCACATTGCTCAGGAAGCGACGCGTGCGTTCTTCTCGCGGGCGGTCGAACAGGTCGGCGGGTGATCCCTCCTCGACGACCAGCCCCTCGTCGAGGAACAGCACGCGGTCGGCGACCTGCCGCGCGAAGCCCATTTCGTGTGTGACGACGACCATCGTCATGCCTTCCTCGGCCAAGGTCTGCATCACGCCGAGCACTTCGCCGACCATTTCCGGGTCGAGCGCCGAGGTCGGTTCGTCGAACAGCATGATCTGCGGCTGCATGGCCAGCGCGCGGGCGATGGCAACACGTTGCTGCTGGCCGCCCGAGAGTTGATTCGGATAGGCGTCGATCTTGTCGGACAGGCCGACCTTCTGCAGCAGCTGGCGCGCGCGCTCGTGCGCAGCGTCGCGCGCGAGGCCGCGCACGGTCATTGGCGCCAGCGCGATGTTGTCGAGTACCGTCTTGTGCGGGAACAGGTTGAAGCGCTGGAAGACCATGCCGATCTCCGAGCGCAGCGCGTCGACGTCGGTATGCTGGTCGTGCACCGAAACGCCGCGCACATGGACGGTGCCGCCCGACGCTTCCTCTAGTCCGTTGAGACAGCGCAGGAAAGTGCTCTTGCCCGAGCCCGACGGGCCGATTACGCAGACCACTTCGGATGCCGCGATCGCACAGTCGATGCCGCGCAGCACAGCCAGTTCGCCGAACTGCTTGGTCAGTCCCTTAACGCGTATCACCTCGTCCATAGCGAGCCTCCAGTTTCTTGATACCGTAGGCCAGGCCCAGCGTCATCAGCCAGTACATCAGCGAGATCGTCAGGTACGGTTCCCAGTAGCGCGAATAGGCGCCGGCGACGGTGCGCGCGGCGTAGGCGAGTTCGGCCAGACCGATCGCCGAAATCAGCGACGAGTCCTTGAGCAGCGCGATGGCATTGTTGCCGAGCGGCGGCAGCATGCGGCGGAAAGCTTGCGGCAGGACCACGTGGTACATCGTTCGCGAGAACGACAGGCCGAGCGAGCGCGAGGCTTCGATCTGCCCGCGGTCAATCGACTGGATCCCGGCGCGGAAAATCTCGGAAATATAGGCGCCGGCGTTGAGTGTCAGCGCCAGCACGCCCGACAGGAAAGCGCCGTAGTTCTGCTTGAGATTACGCGCCAGCTCGCCAGAGACCAGCAGCCCGTCGCTCGGGTTGATGAACAGCGGCAAGACGGCAAAATGGATCAGCAGGATCTGTACGAACAGCGGCGTGCCGCGAAAAAAACTGACATAGATCGTCGATGGCCAGCGCAGCGCGTATTGGCACAGCTGCCGGGCCGGTGCGTGGCGCGCCTCGGCCAGCCGCGCCAGCCCGATCGCCAGGCCGAGCGCGGTGCCCTGAACGATACAGATCACGGTGACGGTGACGGTCATTTGCAGACCGTGCCAGAACAACATTGCGTATTCGACAATGATGTCGGCACGGAACCAGCCAAACCACAGAATTGCTTCCATTCCGAAAAAACCAGTCAGCGCTTATTGAGCGGGCAACGCTGGCGCTTCGGCCTGGAACCATTTCTTGTAGATCTGCGCGTAGCTGCCGTCGGCCTTGATCGCGGCGAGGCCGGTGTTGAGCTTGTCGCGCAGCGCTTTGTTACCTTGCTTGACGACGATGCCAAAATACTCCTTGGGAAAGTTCGCATCGCTCACCGTCTTGAGTTGTTTGTGCTCCTGGACGCGAAAAGCGATCACGCCGTTGTCGCCGATCGCCGCATCGACGCCGCTGCCCACCAGTTCGGAAATCACTACCGGCGTGCTTTCGAAGCGGCGGATGTCGGTGTTGGTCTTGCCGAATTCGCGCGACGCGATGTCGTCACCGGTGCTGCCGGTGACCACGCCGACTTTCTTGCCGGCCAGGTCCTTGAGGCTTTTGACCGTACTGGCCTGGTGGACGGCGATCAACTGGCGCGCTTCGAAGTAGGGCACGGTAAAGTCGTACGATTGCTTGCGCTTGTCGTTGATCGTCACGCCGGAAATCACGAGGTCAACGTCGCCGTTGTTGAGCGCGGCAAAGATTCCGGTCCACGGCGTGTTGACGATCTTGATTTGCAGCCCCGCCTTTTGCGCGACGGCCTTGATGATGTCGACGTCGTAGCCGACGATTTCCTTGCTCGGCGTTTCGTAGGCGAACGGGCGATAAGTGGCGCTCGAACCGACGATCAGTTCCTTGTTCTGTGCCTGTACATTGCCAAGCGCCAGGGCGAACAGGGCAAGCGCCAGCAGGGGTCTATTGAGAACGTTCATTGGAGTGTCCGGGTGAGTTGGTTGAGAATGCGATGAGCCCGGCATTTTGCCGAAAACCGGCGCCGAAGCATAGCGCCGCTTCGCCGACCAAGCGCGAATTCGGCTCGCCAGCGCGGCGATGGCGGGGCGTCAAAAGGCCGGACAGCCTACTCCTGCCGGTTTTCCAGCCGGGCGATCCGTTCTTCAAGTGCCTTGATCTTTTCGCGGGTACGCAGCAGGACCTGCGACTGGATATCGAATTCCTCGCGGCTCACCAAGTCGAGCTTGGTGAAGAAGGTGGCGAGCAGCGCGCGGGCATTTTTTTCGATGTCGGCGACCGGGCTGGCCGCCACGATGGCGCTGAGGCGGGCGCTGAAGTCCTCGAATAGCTTGGGGTCGAGCATGGCGGGTCTTTCCCTGGCTGGAATGGTGTTACGGTCGAGTTTAACACAGCGCATCGGGCTGCCCGAGGGCCTGGCCCGGCCGTGATGCCGAGCGCTGCGACGCTCAGCCGGGGGACTGCCGGACCTGAGAATGCGTGCTCGTAATGGAATGTTTGCATGATGAACTCGACCGCTCAGGTTTCACGTATGATAACGATCTCGGTATCTACATTGCATACGAAGTGGAGCTGATGATTAGCCTGATTGCAGATTTTCGCCTCGCCGCCCGCAACCTGCGGCGCAATACCCGGCGGACGCTGGTGGCCACGCTGACCGTAGCCTTCGGCATCGTCGCGTATATGCTGGCCGGCGGCTTCATCGCCTGGATTTTCGAGCAGATGCGCGAGGGAACGATTCATTCCCAGCTGGGCCACATCCAGATCGTTCGTCCCGGCTATTTCGAGAAGGGGATTGCCGATCCCTATGCGTTTCTGTTGCCCGAGCAGTCGGCACAGCAAAAAACGGTCGAGGCGATCGCCGGTTTTAAGAGCCTGGCACCGCGTCTTTCTTTCAGCGGGCTGATCAGCCATGGCGATACCACCATCGCTTTTCTTGGCGATGGTGTCGATCCTGTGCTCGAAAAACCGGTCAGCACCAGTGTCACGATCGTTTCGGGGCGTGATCTGGCGGGCGCCGATCAGAAAGCCGTACTGCTCGGCGAGGGCCTGGCCAGAAGCCTGGGGGTCAAGGCGGGCGATGTCGTCGTGCTGCTGGCGACGTCGGCCAACGGCGGGCCGAGTGCGGTCGAGGTCAGCGTTGCCGGTATCTTCGCGACCGACGCCAAGGAGTATGACGACAGCGCGTTGCGCCTGCCGATTCGGGTGGCCCGGAGATTGATGAAAGTCAGCGGGGCGACCTCATGGGTGGTGTTGCTCGACAAAACGCAGCGGACCGCAGAGAGCGCCAATGTTCTCGCCAAAACGCTGCCGTCCGCTGATTTCGAGGTCGTTCCGTGGACGGCGCTGGCCGATTTTTACAACAAGACGGTGGTCCTCTTTTCGAAGCAGGTCAGCGTCGTGAAGTTCATCATCGGCCTGATCATCGTGTTGACCATTTCCAATACGCAAATGATGAGTGTGCTCGAGCGAACGACCGAAATCGGCACCAGCCTGGCGATCGGGCAACGACGAAAAACCGTGCTGCGGATGTTTGTCAGCGAAGGCGTGCTGATTGGTTTTGCCGGTGGGGTGTTGGGCGTCGTGCTGGGCTTTATCCTGGCCCGAGTGATTTCGGCGATCGGCATCCCGATGCCGCCGCCGCCGGGGATGGCCAGCGGATTTATCGGTCAGATTCTGGTTGATCCGGGATTGGCCTTCGATGCGCTGATGCTGGCGCTGGTAACGACGTTTTTGGCCAGCGTGGTGCCGGCCTGGAAAGCGAGTCGAATGAATATCGTCGATGCGCTGCGGCACAACCAATGAAATTCGCCTTCGCCCAGAGGTTTTCTCTCGCGCTGCGCAACGTGTTCCGGCAGCGCATGCGTTCGGCTGGAACGCTCGCCGCGATCAGCCTCGGCGTCGCCGGATTGATTCTCGCCGCGGGTTTCGTGCAGGATATTTTCATCCAGCTGGGCGAGGCGATCATTCATTCGCAGAGCGGGCATATCCAGATCGCGCGCCAAGGGTATCGCGAGGGGCGTACCCGTTCGCCCGAGGCCTTCCTGATCGAACAGCCGGAGCAGCTAAAAAAACAAGCGTTGGCGACGCCGGGCGTGCAATTGGCGCTGGCGCGCATCGGTTTCGCCGGAGTGATCAACAACGGCAAGCGCGATCTCGGGATCGTCGGCGAAGGCGTCGAGCCCGCTGCCGAGGCCAAGCTGGGCACCTACCTGCGCTATATCGAGGGGCGCGCGCTGGCCGACTCCGATCGCGACGGGATCGTCCTCGGCCAGGGCGTCGCGCGGTCGCTGGGCTTGAAGGCCGGCGACCGGGTCAATTTGGTGATCAGCCTGGCGCAAGGCGCGGTCAATACGCTCGATTTCGAAGTGATCGGCGTGTTTCAGAGCTTTTCGAAGGACTTCGATGCGCGAGCGGTCAGGATCCCGTTGTCTGCCGCGCGCGAGCTGATGGATACCCAGGCCGCCCATCTGATCGTTCTGGTGCTCGCGCAGACCACCGATACCGGCCGCGTTCTCGCCGCGCTGCGCCAGACGCTTGGGCCACAAGGATATGAACTGGCGTCGTGGCGCGAGCTTTCGGATTTTTACGACAAGACCGTGCTGCTCTACGAGAGTCAGTTCGGCGTGCTGCGCTTGATCATTCTGCTGATGGTGTTATTGAGCGTGGCGAACAGCGTCAATATGACGCTCTTCGAGCGGACGCGGGAGTTCGGGACCTTGCTGGCACTGGGTGACCGGCCGGATCGGGTGTTTCAACTGATCATGAGCGAAAGCCTGTTGCTCGGTTTGTTCGGCGCCAGCTTGGGGATGGCGCTCGGCTGCTCTGTGGCCTGGATCATTTCGGCGATCGGGATTCCGATGCCGCCGCCGCCCAATGCCAACGTCGGCTACACGGCGTATATCCGCCTCGTTCCGCTCGAGGTGCTGAGCGCCGGTGCCGTCGGCTTCGTCGCGACCTGCCTGGCGGCCGTGCTGCCGGCACGTCGTGCTTCGCGAATGCCCGTGGTCGACGCGCTGCGCAAGGGCGCCTGACTTTCCGTGTTTTCCCGGCGCCCGGTTGCGCGCTGGCCAAGCCCTGGGCAACGCCCGCAATCTGACGGCGAGCCCAGGTTCTAGCTCTGGGGAGCCTGCTGTCACCGCCCACCGAGACAAGTACGTCAGGCCATGAGAAAACGGCCCCGGATGCTGCCGATTTTAGGGGCACTGTCATGGTGCGGTGCCCCTGTTTCGTGCGCCAGCGAAGTGCGTTACTCACCAGGGTTATTCAAGAGCGTTGGTTAAGTTGTTGATTAATAATTAAATAGAACATGGCACGGCAAATGCTAAGAGGTGTAGGCGAAAGCACTAACCCCTTTTTGACCTGCTTGAGGAGTTCTTGATGAAAAAAGCCCTTGTTGCCACCCTTCTGGCTGCGGCCTTCGCCGCCCCAGTTATGGCCCAGACCGCTGCCGCTCCAGCCGAGGCGCCTGCCGCCGAAGCTGCGCCGGCTCCCGCCTTGACCGGCAACCTCGGTCTGTTTTCCAGCTACCGTTTCCGCGGTATCGATCAGACCTTCGGCAAGCCGGCGTTGCAAGGCGGAATCGATTACGCGCATGAGAGCGGCCTGTATGTCGGTAACTGGAACTCGAACGTCAGTTCGGGTGCGGGTTTCCCTGACGGCAACCTCGAAATGGATTTCTACGGCGGCTACAAGCATGCCTTCGGCGACTTCGGCATCGACGTCGGCGCGATCTATTACTACTACCCGGGTTCAGAGGCGCGTGGTTTGACCGGTGGCGTCAACACCGGCGCGGTCGATAACAAGGAAATCTACGTCGGCGGTTCGTGGAAGTTCCTGTCGCTCAAGTACTTTTACTCGCTCGACGACTACTTCAGCGCACGCGGCACCGACGGTCAGTCGACGCGCGGCACGAGTTACCTCGACCTGTCGGCCAATTACGATCTGGGCAACGGCTGGGGAATCAACGGCCACGTCGGCCAGCTCAACTTCAAGAACGTCAGCAACGGCGACTATACCGACTGGAAGCTGGGCGTCACCAAGGACCTGTCCGGCTGGGTGATCGGTCTGTCGTACATCGACACCAACGCCAAGGGGAGCTGCGGTTCGACTCCCCAGTTGTATTGCTTCTCCAGTTCCAACTCGGATAACGGTACTGGCGGCATCAATACCGGTTCCAGTACCAAGGATGCCGGTCGCAGTATCGCGGTCGTTTCGGTCAGCCGTTCGTTCTGACAATTTTCTGTAACCGGGGCGGTTCGGTCCGCCCCAGAATTGGAGCTCATCATGAAAATGGTTACCGCAATCATCAAGCCCTTCAAGCTTGACGAAGTGCGTGAAGCGCTTTCCGTCATCGGCGTTCAGGGCATCACGGTCACTGAAGTCAAGGGCTTCGGCCGGCAGAAGGGGCACACCGAGCTTTACCGCGGCGCCGAATACGTCGTCGATTTTCTGCCCAAGGTCAAGGTCGAGGCGGCGATCAAGGATTCGCTGCTCGACCAGGTGATCGAGGCCATCGAGAAGTCGGCCGGAACCGGAAAAATTGGCGACGGCAAGATCTTTGTCTTCGATATTGAACAAGTCATCCGCATCCGCACCGGTGAAACCGGTGAGGACGCGCTGTGAGGAGATAGTCATGAAAAAGCTCTTGGCATTACTTGCTCTGCTCGGCGCCGTGACCCTGGCGGCGCCGTCATGGGCCGACGACAAGGCGGCCACCCCCGCGGTGGCCACCGTCGCCGCACCGGCGGCCGCCAGCGTTGCTGCCGCACCCGTTGCGGCGCCCGCCGCGGCAGCCCCGGTATTGGTCGCCAGCAAGGCCGACAACGCCTGGGTGTTGATCAGCGCGGCGCTGGTCATCCTGATGTCGGTCCCGGCGCTGGCGCTGTTCTACGGCGGGCTGGTCCGCTCGAAGAACATGCTTTCGGTGCTGATGCAGGTCTTCGTCGTCTTCTCGCTGATCAGCGTGCTGTGGGTCATCTACGGCTACTCGGTGGCCTTCACTGAAGGCGGTAGCTTCTTCGGGACGCTCGACAAGCTGTTCCTCAAGGGAATGACCGTCGATTCGGTGGCTGCTACCTTCAGCAAGGGCGTCGTCATCTCCGAGTTCACCTACGTCGTCTTCCAGGGCGCTTTCGCTGCGATCACCTGCGGACTGATCGTCGGTGCCTTCGCCGAGCGCGCCAAGTTCTCGGCGATCCTGGCCTTCATGGTGCTGTGGTTTACCTTCTCTTACCTGCCGATGGCTCATATGGTCTGGTATTGGGCGGGTCCCGATGCCTACCTCGATGCGGCGGCGGGCGAAGCGGCGGGCAAGACTGCGGGTTTCCTGTTCCAGAAGGGCGCACTCGACTTTGCCGGCGGTACGGTGGTGCATATCAACGCCGCGGTTGCCGGTCTAGTTGGCGCCTTCATGATCGGTAAACGCGTTGGTTACGGTCGTGAATCGATGGCCCCGCACAGCCTGACCTTCACCATGATCGGCGCCTCGCTGCTGTGGTTCGGGTGGTTCGGTTTCAACGCCGGCTCGGCGCTCGAAGCCAACGGCAGTGCCGCTCTGGCGATGGTCAACACCTGGGTGGCGACGGCTTGTGCGACGCTGTCCTGGATGTTCGCCGAATGGACGATCAAGGGCAAGCCGTCGATGCTCGGTGCGGCTTCAGGTGCGGTTGCTGGCATGGTGGCGATTACCCCGGCCGCCGGTTTCGTCGGCGTCATGGGTGCCATTGTGATTGGCCTGGCTGCTGGCGTCGTCTGCCTGTGGGGAGTCAATGGCCTCAAGCGTCTGCTCGGTGCCGACGATTCGCTCGACGTGTTCGGTGTCCATGGCGTCGGCGGTATCCTCGGCTCGGTGCTGACCGGCATCTTCTGTTCCCCGTCACTGGGCGGAACCGGTGTCTATGACTATGTCGCCAACGCGGTCGGCGAGTACGACATGAGCGCGCAGGTGATCAGTCAGCTGTGGGGCGTCGGAACGGCCATCGTGTGGTCGGCGGTGGTTTCGGTGATCGCCTACAAGCTGGTCGATATGGTGATCGGCCTGCGCGTCCCCGAAGAGGAAGAGCGCGAAGGGCTGGACATCACGTCGCACGGCGAAACGGCTTACCACCTCTAAGCGTTCCGCGCTATACCCCCTTTGGGCGCCCTTGCGGCGCCCATTTTTTCGTCTGCAAAAAAAAATAGCCGCTGCGACTTTTTTCAAATGCGACGTGGGTTGCCTTGCCGCGCCTTCGCCAGCGACTGCGCGCGGCGCTTTCGTGGTGACCCGTTCGCTACCCCGCGCCGCCATTGCTGAATGTTGTTTTTTTTCCACAAAGCCAGTCCGGCGGCCCAGGGAGGATTGCGGCGGCCTGAAGATCGCGCCGTTTCGATGTTTTCCATGGTGCTGCTGGCCTGCTGGCCATAAACGCCTTGGTCATACTTGATGCTGTACGCCAAATATGTATTCTATCTTGTTGATATATAGGAAGACTTGTTGACAATAATCGACAATATATTTAGATTTAAAATCGAAAGGCATAAAACACGGGGGCATTAAAAAAACGGAGGCATTTACCATATGCATAATGTCCGAATCAGGCTTGTCTGCGCGAAATTTGCCCTGGTGCTCAGCGGTTGCCTGGTTTCATGCCTGCTACAGGCGGCGCCGTTGCCGAATGCCGGGCAGTTGCTGCCCAGTATTCCCCCTTTGGCCCCGATACCTGCCACTGGCAAGGCGCCGGTTCTGGCACCGTCGCCAGGGCCGGCCAGCGCGGCGCCGGCGAGCGACGTGCGGATCACCGTTTCCGAGGTGCACATTACCGGCAACACGCTATTCAGCGAAGCGCAGTTGCAGGCGCTGATCGCCGCAGATCTGGCGCCGGGGCCGGAATCAGGCAATTCGCTAGGTCGGCAGTTTTCCTTCGCCGAACTGCAAGCCTTCGCCGAGCGCATCACCGCTTACTACCGCGAGCAGGGTTACCTGCTCGCGCGCGCCTATCTGCCGTTGCAGGATGTGCGTGCCGGACAGCTTGAAATCGCCGTGCTCGAAGGGCGGGTGTCGCGCATCAACTGGAGCAACGAGTCGCGTCACGCCGATGCCGCGCTCGACGGTCGCCTGGACGAAGTCCCGCTCGATGCGCCGCTCTACAACCCGACGCTTGAGCGTAGCCTGCTGCTGCTCAGTGACCTGCCGGGCAGCGAAGTTCAGGCGACGGTCAGGCCGGGGGTATCGGTCGGTACCAGCGAACTCGATATTGCGCTCAAGGACCGCAAGGGACTGTTCTCCGGCAACGTCAGCGTGGACAACGAGGGCAACCCTTACAGCGGCGAATATCGCCTGGGCGCCGGATTGACGCTCAACAGCCCGTTGCGGCTGGGAGACGTGCTCAACCTGAACCTGCTTGGCGGCGGCAGCGACTACAACTACGGCCGTCTGGCCTGGCAGGTGCCGATCGGGCAGCGCGGGCTCGCCGTTGGCTTTGCTGCGTCGTCGATGAACTATCGCCTGCAGCAAGAGTTCGCCCCGCTCGAAGCGCACGGCACCGCGCGGATCGCCAGTGCGTACGCGCTCTACCCCTTACAGCGCTCGCGCTTCAGCAATGTCGCAGCGCAATTGGCGTATGACTACAAGAAGCTCGACGACCGTATCGACGTTATCTCGAGCGTCGTCAACCGGACGCTGGGCGTCTGGATGACCGGCTTGTCGGGCAGCCGCTACGATAGTCTGGGCGGCGGCGGGTTGAGCAACTGGTCGCTCAACGCGGTTGCCGGCAACTTGAGCCTCTATCCTGCGGCGCAGGCGATCGACGCTGCGACCTTGCGCACCGAAGGCGGCTACAGCAAGGGAACGGCACAAATTGCCCGAACTCAGCGGCTGGCCGACGACTGGAACCTTTACGCGCAGATCGGCGGCCAGGTGGCGCAGAAAAACCTCGACAGTTCTGAAAAATACGCGCTGGGCGGAAGCGCCGCCGTACGCGCCTATCCGCAAGGTGAAGCGCCGGTCGACGACGGCTGGCTGGGGACGCTCGAACTGCGCTATTCGCCTGCGCCGAACTGGCAGGCATCGGTTTTCAACGACGCAGCGCAGGGCCGCCTGCAACATGCCCCGGTCAACAGTGCCGACAACCGGCGCCGCCTTTCCGGCGCCGGTCTGGGCTTAAGCTACGCCGAGAGCGGCGGCCTGGTCGTGCAAGCGACGCTCGCTTGGCGCACCGGCGATGCGCCGACCGCCGACGCCGATCGCAGTCCGCGGGGCTGGCTGCGCCTGCTGCATCCCTTCTAAGCATCACCAGAATGCCGCCTAGGCCAGCAGGCTTCCTTTCGCCGCGGAACGATCGGCGCCGGCGCATATCTAGCGTCGGGCGAGGCCATTTTTTGAGGCACATTCCGGCGATCGATGAGCGCCCTGGCGAATAGCTTTCCGGTGCCGCGTTCTGCGGTATCTGATGTCCATACCTGGTTGATAGTAATGACTAATGCTTGACATGTAGTGACATCGTCATTATTGTGAAACGACGTAATTGAGTATCCAGTAAGCATGTTAATACTACATGAGCATTAGTAAAGTGCATCGGTGCCATTGTCATTCGTTGTGCGCACGCGTGGGTCAGACTCCCCGAGGAGCGCTGTCGTCTTGCGCTGTCGAGCGGTCACCTGCGCTGGCTCGGTGCTTGCCGAGCCAGGCGTTTGCAGCCGTGCCGCCAGGCGGAAAAGCGCGCAGCGGCGATACGGCGACGGCCGAAATCGATCGCAGCCCGAACCGTGGGCCGCGTTTGCCGCATCTTCTCTGATTTCTCCTGCGCTCAAGGAGACTGCCATCAACCACATCTATCGCCTCGCGTGGAACGCTGCCCAGCAAAAATACGTGGTCGGGCCGGAAAGCGCGCGCTGCGGTCGTCGTGGCGGCAGGACGTCGCGCTCAATCAAGCCGCTGTGCATGACGCTACTGGTGGCTTTTGCCGGGGTGGTCGGTGCGCTGCCGGTCGACGGCGTGGTGGCCGGCGGCAGCGGCGCGATCAGCCAGAGCGGTAACACGCTGACCGTCAAGCAGGCGACGCCCAGGCTTGCCGTGAACTGGCAGGGGTTCAATATCGCTGCAGGCGAGATGGTCAATTTCGTCCAGCCGGGGCGCAGCGCGATCGCGCTCAACCGCGTGCTTGGCGGCGAAGCGTCGGCGATCTACGGACAGCTTTCGGCCAACGGCCAGCTGTTCCTGGTCAACGCCAATGGCATCCTGTTCGGCCGTGGCGCGCAGGTCAATGTCGGCGGCCTGGTGGCGTCGACGCTCGACCTGTCGGTCGCCGACTTCATGAATGGCAAGCGAAGCTTCTCTGGCAGCGGCGGACGCGTCGACAACCTAGGTACATTGAGCGCTGCTGACGGCGGTTACATCGCGCTGCTCGGCGGCCAGGTCAGCAATCAGGGAACGATCGCCGCGCAACTGGGAACGGTGGCGCTGGCGGCGGGAAACCGCGTCAGCCTCGACTTTGCCGGTGACAAGCTTTTGAGCTTGCAGGTCGAGCAGGGTACGCTCGATGCGTTGGTCGAGAACGGTCAGCTGATCAAGGCCGACGGCGGGCAGGTGATCCTGACCGCGCGCGCCGCCGAACAGGTGTTGAACGGAGCTGTCAATACCACCGGAATCGACCAGGCCACAGAAATCAGTAGTGATAACGGCGTGGTTCGGCTATCCAGCGCATTGAGCCAAGTCATCAACAGCGGCGTCATCCAGGCGCGCAGCGTCGGTGCTACGAGTGGCCGCATTGTGCTGAATGCCGACGGCGTCGGCAGCGCAAGCACCCGTACGGCCACCGCGTTGGTCAGCGGCGAGCTCGACGCGAGCGGCCTCTCCGCCGGCGAACACGGCGGGACGATCGACGTGCTCGGCGATCGCGTCGGCCTGCTCAGCGGCGCGCGCCTCGACGCGCGCGGCGACGCCGGCGGTGGAACGGTTCGTGTCGGCGGCGACCTGCACGGCCAGGGCGGAACGATGACTGCGTCGCGCACGCTGATGCAAGGCGGCGCGACGATCGACGCCAGCGCCGTGCGCACCGGCAACGGCGGCCAGGTCAGCCTGTGGGCCGACGGTTACACCAGCTTTGCTGGAACGATCCAGGCCAAAGGCGGCGCCGCCAGCGGCGACGGCGGCTTCGTCGAGACTTCCGGGCATATTCTGGGGGTCAGCGGCAACGTCGATGTCGGCGCCCCCGCCGGCCGCGCCGGGACCTGGCTGCTCGACCCGTGGAACGTCACTATCCAGGCCGCAGGCGTGGACACCAACAGCGGCGCCAGCCCGGATTTCACTGCCAGTGGTAGCGGTGCCATCGTCACCACCGCGAGTCTCCAGAGCGCGCTGGCCACCGGCAACGTCAAGGTCACCACCGGGAGTACCGGAACGGAAAACGGCGACATCACGGTCGCCTCGCCGATCGCCTGGAGCGCCAATGCGCTGACCTTGAGCGCGGCGCACAATATCGCCATCAACGCCGCGCTCAACGGCTCGGGAACCGCCAGCCTGGCACTGAACTACGGCCAGGGCGCGGTCGCTTCAGGCAACCAGAGCAACTATACCGTCAATGCTCCGGTCACCCTGCCGACGGGAAACCACTTCAGCTCCACGCTCGGTTCGGATGGCGTTGCCGTCAACTACTACGTCATCAACAGCCTAGGCGTTGCAGGTAGCGTCAGCGGCACTGACCTGCAAGGCATGAGCGGCAACCTCTCCGGCAACTATGCGCTGGGCAGCAACATCGACGCCGCGGCCACCCGCAGTTGGAACAGCGGCGCCGGCTTCCTGCCGGTGGGCAGCAGCGACATCGATGCGCCCGGCTCAGGTGCCACTTATACCGGCAAGTTTGAAGGCCTCGGCCACACCATCAGCAATCTCTTCATCAACCGGCCGACGACCGACTTCGCTGCGCTTTTCGGCGCGATCGGTGCCACCGGAACGGTGAGCAATGTCGGCCTGGTCGGCGGCAGCGTCGTCGGCCGACAAGCGGTCGGCGGCCTGGCTGGCGAGAACGATGGCGTCATCAACAAAAGCTACAACACCGGCAGTGTGAGTTCATCGGGCAGCGGTGGCTTGATCAATTTTGTCGGCGGACTGGTCGGACACAACCAGTACGGAACCATCACCGAGTCCTACGCCACTGGCGACGTGAGCACGCTCGCCGGCACTCCGACTTTCTCCATGGGCGGACTGGTCGGTGGTGATCACTATGGCACGATCAGCAACTCGTATGCCTCCGGCAAAGTGACCGGGGCGACGGCTAACGGCAGCGATGGCTTCGGCGGGCTGATCGGCTACGCTGGTTATGGTACTTACAGCAACGTCTATGCCACGGGCGACGTATCGGGCTACACGTACGTCGGCGGGTTGATCGGCGAAAATAACGGCGGCGCGATCATCAACGCCTATGCCAGCGGTCATGCCAGCGCGAGCCGGGCCTTTGTCGGCGGACTCACCGGGAAGATCAGCAGCGGCGGAACTACGACCAACGGCTATTGGAACAAGACCACCAGCGGTAACGCGACCAGTCGGAGCGGCACCGGCCTCGACGCCTCGCAGGTGACAACCGGCGCCAACTTCGCCGGCTTCAATTTCACCACGACCGCTGGCGCTGCCGGCAATAACTGGGTCATGGTCGACAGCGACGGCAGCCTCAACAACGCTGGCGGCGCGACCGGCGCGTTGATGCCGATGCTCGCCTCGGAATACGCGACGACCATTAACAATGTGCACCAACTGCAACTGATGAGTCTGGCACCCGGTGCGAGCTATACGCTGGGAAGCAATGTCGACGCGGCCGCCACCGCTTCGAGCAAGGATCTCTGGGGCAGCGCCGGTTTCGTCCCGGTCGGCAACGGTGCGACGAAGTTTACAGGATCGCTCGACGGCCAGGGGCACAGCATCGGCGGCCTTTTCATCAACCGGCCGACGACCGACTACGTTGGTCTGTTCGGCGCGATCGGCGCCGCCGCAACGGTGAGCAATGTCGGCCTCGTCGGCGGCAGCGTGGTCGGCCGATCGCATGTCGGCGGCCTGGCCGGAGACAGTGCCGGAATCATCAGCAGAAGTTTCAATACCGGCAGCGTCAGTTCATCGGGCAGCGGCGGCGTCTCCGGAATCGGCGGACTGGTCGGATTCAACTCAGGGACCATCACCGGATCCTACGCCACCGGCGACGTGAGCGTTGCCGCCGGAACGATGGCCTACTATATGGGCGGCCTGGTCGGCAGTGACGGGAATGGAACGATCAGCAATTCGTATGCCAGCGGCAATGTGACTGGACCGACGGCTGATTTCGGCGATAGTGTCGGCGGGCTGATCGGCTTCGCTCAGGGGGGAACCTACAGCAACGTCTATGCCACGGGCAACGTTTCCGGCTACGGGAACGTCGGTGGTCTGGTCGGGAGAAACCGCGGCGGCGCCATCAGCAACGCCTACGCCAGCGGCCATGCCAGCGCGAGCTGGGCTTTTGCCGGCGGACTCACCGGGGTGCAGGACTTCGGCGGTACGACCACCAACGGCTACTGGAACACGACGACCAGCGGCAACGCGACCAGTTGGAGCGGCACCGGCCTCGACGCCACGCAGGTCAAGACCGCAGCCAACTTTGTCGGCTTCAATTTCACCACGACGCCCGGCGCCACCGGCAACAACTGGGTGATGGTCGACATCGACGGCAGCCTCAACAACGCTGGCGGCAAAGCTGGCGCAGTAATGCCGATACTCGCCTCGGAATACTCGACGACCATCAATAATGCGCACCAGCTGCAATTGATGAGTATGGCGCTCGGCGCGAGCTATACGCTGCAGAGCAATGTCGACGCGGCAGCCACGGCGACCAGCAAGGATGTCTGGGGCAGCGCTGGCTTCGTCCCGGTCGGCAATCTCGGAACGAGATTCAATGGATCGCTCGACGGCAAGAAGCACACCGTCAGCACGCTCACCATCAACCAGCCGACGGCACAAAACATGGGCCTATTCGGCGCCATCGGCGCCCCTGGAACGGTGAGCAATCTTGGCCTCATCGGCGGCAGCGTCACCGCCGGCGGGTCGGGCGGCGGTCTGGCCGGCCAGAATTACGGCGTTATCAGCGCCAGCTACAACACCGGCAGCGTCAGCGCCGGCCAAACGGGCGCCATTGGATTCGGCGGGCTGGCCGGCTACAACGGTGGCGCCATCAGCGACAGCTACGCCAGCGGCAATATCGGTTTGGCCAGCGGGGCGACCTACGCCTCGGAACTCGGCGGACTGACCGGCTTCGACCAGGGAACGATTACCCGTTCCTACGCCAGCGGCAACGTGAACGTCGGCACCGACCCGCTTGCTAAGCACGCGGGCGGTTTGGTCGGCTTGGCGGGCGGCGGCTATACCGACGTCTATGCCACCGGCAGCGTGACCGGCTACTCCAGCGTCGGCGGCCTCATCGGTGCGCTGCTCAGTAGCGCCGTTGCGGGCAAGGGGACGATCACCAACGGCTACGCCACCGGTTTTCTCACCCAGATCAACGGCGGTACGGCCGGGGGGCTGATCGGCGCCAAGCAGGGTTTGGCAGCGGACCCGATCCATATTGTGAGCAGCTTCTGGGACACGGAGACCACTGGAACCAACACCAACTGGGGTTACGGCGGAACCGGCCAGACCACCGCCCAGATGATGAGCGGCGCGACCTTCTCGGGCGCCGGTTGGAGCCTGCCCGGCGTCTGGAACATCGCCGAAAACGTGTCGTATCCCTACCTGGCGTCGATGTTCACCAGCGCCCCGCAGATCGTCTCCGGCATCGCCGCCACCGGTGGCGGCAAGACTGTCGAGACGGCGGCCAACGGCGTCAAACTGGCCGGCACCGGTACTGGCGCCAACGGCTTTTACTATTTCGCTTTGCCGGGCGGCAGCATCGCCAGCGGTCAGACGGTGGTCTCCTATATCGCCGGCGACGCCGTCAAGGGTGCCTCGGCCTGGGGCTCGACCGGCACCAGCATTACCGGACTCGACATCAGCGCCAGCACGCTCGGCGTGACCGGCGGCAGCGTCGCCAACAGCGGCCTGGCCACCGCGCGCGGCGCGCTGACGTCCACCGACATGCTTTATTCAGCGATCGGCAGCAACTTGACGATCGCTGACGATATCGCCTTCCGGACGACTGCTGCCGTGAGCTACACGCTCGACGGCAACATCAGTTCGACCGCTAACCAGACCTACGGCGGCCCGGTGAAGCTGAGCGCCGACACGACGCTCAACGCCGGGGACGGCAACCTTGCCTTCAACGGCACCCTGAGTGGCGCCGGGCACGCGCTGACGCTCAGTACCAGCGGAACGATCAGCCAGTCGGCAGCGCTCACCAACGTCTCGACGCTGTCGGCGGCGGCGGCGAGCGTGACGCTCAATAACGCTGGTAATACCATCGCCGCGCTTGGCGCCACCAGCTCGTCCGCCGGCGTCGTCGACATTCGTGACAGCGCCGGTGGCCTGAGCGTCACCGGCCCGGTGACCGCGAGCGGAGGCGCGCTGAAGCTCGGCACCGTCGGCGACCTTGCTATCAATGGCGCGGTCGATAGCGGTTCCAGCGCGGCCTTGCTGAGCGCGACCGGTGGCATCACGCTCAACGCCGGGATCAAGTCGACAGCGACCGGTGACGCGCTGCAACTGGCCAGCCAGCGCTTCATCAACAACGTCGGCGCCGGCGCGCTGTCGACGGCCAACGGCCGCTGGCTGGTGTGGTCGGCGACGCCAAGCAACGACACGCGCGGTGGACTCGCTTACGACTTCAAGCAGTACAACGCGACATATGGGGCCAGCACGGTACTGGGCAGCGGCAAAGGGTTCTTGTATGCGGTCGCGCCGGTGGTCAGCGCGTCGCTGACCGGCGGCGTCAGCAAGGTCTATGACGCGACGACGAGCGCGACGCTCGCCGCTGGCAACTATACGAGCAGCGGCGCGATCGACGGCGACAGCATTGTCCTCAACAACCCGGTGTGCGGCATCTACGATAGCAAGAACGTTGCTGCGAGCGGCAAGGACGTCGCCGTCAGCGGGCTTTCTATCGCCAGCGCGAGCAACGGAACCGCCGCCGTTTATGGCTATCAACTGGCTGCGACGTCGATCAACGGCGCGGTCGGCGCGATTACGGCGGCAAGCCTGACGGTCAATGGCATTTCGGCGAGCGACAAGGTCTATGACACGGGCGTCGTGGCGACCCTGAACGGCACGGCATCGGTGGCCGCACTGGGCAGCGATGCCGTGAGTGTGACGGGAACCGGCAGTGGAACGTTCGCCGACAAGAACGTCGGTACGGCGAAGGCGGTGAGCGTCAGCGGTTACAGCTTGAGCGGCGCCGACGCGGGCAATTACAGCGTCGTGCAACCGGTCGGCGTGACCGCGAACATCACTGCGGCGAGCCTGGCCGTGAGCGGAATTTCAGCGAGCAACAAGGTCTACGACGCGACCACCGCGGCGACGCTGAACGGTACGGCGTCGGTGGCCGCACTGGGCAGCGATACGGTGAGCGTGACGGGAATCGGCAGCGGAACGTTCGCCGACAAGAACGTCGGTACGGCCAAGGCGGTCACGGTCAGCGGTTTTGGCCTGTCTGGCACCGACGCCGGGAACTACGTCGTGGCGCAACCCGCGGGCGTGACCGCCAACATCAGCGCGCGCCCGCTCAATGTGACTTACGGCGGAGTCAATAAGACTTACGACGGCACGGTTGCCGCGACAGTGACGACAGCCGATGACCGGCTGGGCAGCGACGCGCTGGCAATTGCTCGAAGCGCCGAGTTCATCGATTCGAACGTCGGCGTCGCCAAGCCGGTCGATGTCAGCAACGTCAGCCTGAGTGGCGCTGCGGCGGGAAATTACGTGCTGGCATCGACGTTTGGGGCGACGAGTGCGGACATTAGCGCATTGCCTGCTCCACCGACCCCGACCCCGACCCCGACCCCGACCCCGACCCCGACCCCGACCCCGAACGTTCTCGAGAACACGCTGTCTGACCTGTCGCGTTCGCCGCCACGTGCCTTGCGCTTGTGCTGCGCGACCGACACCGCCGGCATTGCCGAGCAGTGCGATCCCGGCACCAAGCCGCCGAACCCGCTCAATGCGCTGGTCGTCGTGGGCAGCGGAGTCGCTCTGCCCAAGGTGCTCGATTCAATCGGGCAATAACAAGTCTTTACGCTTGGCGCCAGGAGCCATTAGCCCGATCGATTTCAAGCGAGGGCTATTAGTCGTTGGGCAGCACGCCAACGGTTTGTATATCAAATTGTCATTGTGATTGTCGGGGTGATGAAATGACCGAAATGTCTTCCAGTCCGCGAACGTTTGATTACCAACGAGCATTTTCGCGCAACATCGGATGGGTGACCGAAGCCGAGCAACAACGGCTGCGCGGCAAGCGTGTCGCCATTGCCGGTTTGGGCGGCGTCGGCGGTATTCATCTGCTGACGCTGGCGCGCCTCGGCATCGGAAAATTCACCATCTCCGATTTCGATATCTTCGATATCGCCAATTTCAATCGCCAGGCGGGCGCCACGGTCGGCTCGCTCGGCCGTCCCAAGTCCGAAGTGCTTGCCGAAATGGCGCGCGACATCAATCCCGAGATCGATCTTCGGGTTTTTCCCGCAGGCGTTCAGGCTGACACCGTTGACGACTTTCTGGCGGATGTCGATGTCTATGTGGACGGCCTCGACTTCTTCGCTTTTTCAGCGCGTCGGCAAACCTTTGCCGCCTGCGAGCGGCGCGCAATTCCGGTTGTCACCGCGGCGCCGCTGGGAATGGGCACTGCGCTGCTGGTGTTCGGACCCGGCGGCATGCCCTTTGAAGACTATTTCGGGTTCGCCGGCTGCGACGAGATGGAGATGGCAGTTCGCTTTCTGGTTGGTCTATCGCCCGCCATGCTGCAGCGCGGCTATGTCGCCGATATGTCGCGCATCAATCTGGCCGAACACCGCGGTCCTTCCAGCATCGCCGCCTGTCAGCTGTGTGCCGGTGTCGCGGCCGTCGAGACCTTGAAGCTGTTGCTCGGACGCGGCGGTGTCAAATTGGCGCCGTGGGCTAGCCAGTTCGACGCGTATCGCTTACGCTATACGCACACTTGGCGTCCCTGGGGGCACCGCAACCCGCTGCAGCAACTGATGCGTAAATTGGTCCGCCGACAGCTTCTGCAAGCCGAGGGACAACAAGCATGAATGAGGAAACGCTGCGCCAGATCCTCGATTTGGCGCGTTGGGCGCCGAGCGGCGATAACACCCAGCCGTGGCGGTTCGAGATCGATGGCGATGCGCACCTGGTGATCCACGGCTTCGACACGCGCGACCATTGCCTTTACGACATCGACGGCCATCCCAGCCAAATCTCGATCGGCGCGCTGCTCGAGACGATTCGCATCGCCGCCAGTGGTCACCGGCTGTCGGTGACCATCGAACGACGAATTGCCGACGAAACCCGGCCGATTTTCGACGTTTGGCTCAAATCCGACCCCGGCATCGTGCCAAGCCCGCTGATTCCATACATCACGACGCGGACCGTACAGCGCCGGGCGATGAGTACGCGCGCGCTGTCAGCCGAACAGAAAAACGCGCTCGAGGCCAGCGTCGGCAGGGATTACTCAATATGCTGGCGCGAAGGGTGGCGCATGCGCTTGGCCACGGCCCGCCTGATGTTTGCCAGCGCCAAGATTCGCCTGACGACGCCGGAAGCCTATGCGGTGCACAAGAGCGTCATCGAATGGAACGCGCGCTTCAGTACCGACAGAATTCCCGACCAGGCGGTCGGTCTCGATCCGCTGACTACCCGCGTGACGCACTGGGTGATGCAGGATTGGCATCGCGTCGAGTTTTTCAACCGCTACCTGGGCGGCACCCTGGTGCCGCGGCTGCAGCTCGATGTCCTGCCTGCGCTGGCCTGCGCCGCGCATTTTCTCATCGCTGCGCGCCGCGCCCCGACCGGCATCGACGACTACGTCTCCGCAGGTAGGGCCGTGCAGCGATTCTGGCTCACCGCCGCGCAACTGGGCCTGCTTCTGCAGCCGGAAATGACGCCGCTGATCTTTTCCCTTTATGCGCGCGACGACCGAGAGTTCTCTGTTCGCGAGGATTCGCTCGATAGCGCTCGCGAAGTGCGCGCCGACTTGGCGCGGCTGATGGGCGACGCTAGCCTCGAAACAGGGGTGTATATGGGGCGTATCGGTTCGGGCTCCAGCCCGAACTCGCGCTCGACCCGGATCGATCTGGAGGCTTTGCTCAAGCACTGATCGGGCGTTTCGACTCGGCGATGGTCAGCTGGTGCCGGCGTCCGCCAAGCCGTATTTCTTGATCTTGTCGTGCAGCGTCGTTTTGGCGACGCCCAGCGACTCGGCGCTGCGCGTCAGATTGCCGTGGTGGCGCCGCAGCGCGTCGGCAATCAGCGCGCGTTCGAAGGCATCGACGGTTTCACCGAGCGCGCGCGGGCGCTCGTCGATTTCACTGCCGAAGGGCGGCGCGCCGCATTCGATGCCGAGCACGCAGCGCTCGGCGACGTTGCGCAATTCGCGAACGTTGCCGGGCCATTGATAACCGAGCAACTGGCGGATGCGTCCCGGATCTGCGGCGGGTACCGGGCGACCGTGGCGCGCGGCGGCCTGCAACAGGAAATGCTCGAACAGCAGCGGGATGTCCTCGCATCGTTCGCGCAGCGGCGGCAGCGCGACGGTGGCAACCGACAGGCGGTAGTAGAGGTCGGCGCGGAACCTGCCTTGGTCGGCAAGCGCGTGCAGATTTTCCTTGGTTGCCGCGACGACGCGGCAGTCGATGGCGACCTGCGTATTGGAGCCGAGGCGTTCGAGCGTGCGCTCTTGCAGCACCCGCAACAGCTTGATCTGCATGGCGATCGGCATGGTCTCGATTTCGTCAAGGAAGAGCGTGCCGCCGTTGGCGTGCTCGATCTTGCCGATGCGCCGCTTGCCTGCACCGGTATAGGCACCGGCCTCGTGGCCGAAGATTTCGCTTTCGAACAGTGTTTCGGGCAGGCCGCCGCAGTTGATCGCGACAAAATTTCCCGCGCGCCGCGAACTCGCTTCGTGCAGGCAAAGCGCGACGAGTTCCTTGCCGGTACCGGTCTCTCCCTGGATCAGCACGTCGGCTGCGCTGTCGGCGAGGCCGCCGATCAGCGCGCGCAGGCGTACCATTGCCGCGTCGTTGCCGATCAGTCGCGCCTCGATCTGGCCACGGCCGGCGAGGCGATGGCGCAGATCGCGCACTTCGAGGATCAGCCGGCGTTTCTCGATCGCGCGGCGAACGACCTCGACCAGATAGTCGGGCGAGAAGGGCTTCTGGATGAAGTCGTGAGCGCCGTCCTTCATCGCCTGAACGGCCATCGTGATGTCGCCGTGGCCGGTGATCAGCACCACCGGCAATTCCGGATCGACGGCCAGGACTTCACGCAGGAAGGTCATTCCGTCCATTCGCGGCAACCTGATGTCGCTGACGATGACGCCGCGAAAGTCGGGTCCCAGCAGTCGCCGACCCGCCTCGGCGCTGGCCACGCTCTCGGTGGCGATGCCTTCGAGTTGCAACGCCTGTTCGCAACCGAGGCGCACATCCGGGTCGTCTTCGATGATCAGGACTTTAAGGGCTTCGCTCATGGCGCTGCCGCCTCCGCGGCGAGGGGAATTTCGAGGGTGAACAGCGCGCCCCCCGAAGGGTGATTGGCACCGCACAGCGTACCACCGAAGTCGCTGACGATTCCCGCCGAAATCGCCAGACCGAGGCCGAGACCGACGCCGGCTTCCTTGGTCGTGAAAAAGGGTTCGAACAGCCGCAACTGCGCCTCGCTGGAGAGGCCTGGTCCGTGGTCGCGTACGCTCAGGCGAACCATCGTGTCGCTGGTCGCGCCGTCGAGCTCGACCGACGGGCTGGCGTCATCAGCCATTGCGTCGAGCGCATTGCCGATGAGGTTGACGACGACCTGCTGCAAGCGGTTGGCGTCACACAGCGCGTAAAGCTCGCCGTCAGCGAAATGGACGCTGATCTCGGCGTTGGCTGTTTTGAGTCGCTGTTCGAGTAGCGCGACGGCGTTGGCCACGACCTGTCTGATGTCGACCGGCTGCGGCTGGCCGCTCGACTTGCGAGCGAAATCCTTGAGCTGGCCGGTGATCAATCCCATGCGGTCGACCAGCTGGGCGATGCGTTCGAGGTTCGAGCGCGCGGTGACAAGGTCGCCGCGGTCGAGAAAGCGGGTGGCGTTGCCGGACAGGGTGCGCAGCGCGGCCAGCGGTTGGTTGAGTTCGTGCGCAATGCCCGCCGAAAGCTGTCCGATCACCGCCAGCTTGCCGGTCTGGATCAGCTCGTCCTGAGCGCCGCGCAGTGTCCGTTCGGCGCGAACGCGTTCGGCGACTTCGTCGTGCAGCTTGGCATTGGCGGCAGAAAGGTCGGCGGTGCGCTCAAAGACCTTGCGCTCGAGCTCGTCGTGTGCGCGCTGCAGCGCTTCGCGTGCCACCAGCCGGTCGCTCAGATGACGCCGGCGCTGGTTGATCATTGCCGCCAGGATGCACAGCAGGATCGTCGTGACGCCAGCCACCGCGGCGCGGATCGCGCTCATTCCGGCGACCTGCTCAAGCGGCGAGAGTACGGTCAGCGACCAGGGGCTGCCGGTGAGCGGCTGCGATTGCGCGAGGAACTGTCCGGCCACCGGATAGACCGAGATCATCTCCTGTTTCTGCCCGGCCATGCGCACCAGGCGGGCGCCGTGATCGAGACGGGCGACTTCATTGATGCCCAGTGGCTGCAGTGCGCGACGGTTGTATTGCAAGGTCCGGTCGAAGGCGCTGCGGGTAGCCGGGTCGAGCGGGCGCAGCGTGGTGAATTTCCAGTCGGGAACCGAACTCAAAATGACGACGCCGTTCTCGTCGGCGACCAGTACCGGTGCTTCGACGGTGCTCCACGATTTTTCGAGTTGTTCGAGGCTGACCTTGACGATCGCCACGCCGAGAATGCGACCTTCGGCGGCGAGCGATGACGACAGGTAGTAGCCGGGTTCGCTGCGCGTCGTGCCGATGCCGAAGAAGCGGCCGCTGCCGCTTTCCATCGCATCGCGAAAATAGGGGCGGAACGACAGGTCCTCGCCGACATAGCTGTCGGCGCGTCGCCAGTTGCTCGACGCCTGCACCTCGCCCAAGTCGTCCATGACGTAGATGGCCAGCGTTCCGGCACGTTCGTTGAGCTGTTCGAGATAGCTGTTGACGCGGCTTGGCGATCCGGCACCACGCAGCAGACTGATTACCTCGCGCTCGAGCCCGAGCGTTGCTGGGAAATAGGCGTACTTGCCGATCTCGCGTTCCAGACTCTCGGCGTAAAGGTCGAGGCGATGGCGGCCGGTGCTCTGCAGCTCAGAAAAACCCATGCGCTGGCTCAGCTGGTAGGTGGCCAGCGAAGCGCCGGCGACCAGAACGGCCATGGCCAGTAGCAGGGCGGCAAGGCGCAGGGGGCGGCGGATCAGCATGGGGTCAATTGTAGCAGGGCAAAAAAAGCCCCGGCCTTCAGGTCAACACAACCTCAGCCGGGGCTTTTCATTGACGTGGCGCCAGGGCGGCCACTACGCCGTTTCGGGTGCGTTCCGCATGTTGTCGAGCGTCTTCTGGTCGACGCTGCTGGTGATCAGCTTGGCGATCACCAGGTCACCGGCGACGTTGAGCGTGGTACGGCACATGTCGAGGAAACGGTCGACGCCGAGGATCAAGCCAATGCCTTCGGCCGGGATGCCGACCTGAATCATCAGCACCACGATCAGCGGCAGCGAGCCGCCGGGAACGCCTGCCGTGCCGACACCTGCGAGAATCGACATGAGTACCACCAGAATCTGCTGGCCGACCGAAAGATCGATGCCGTAGACCTGTGCCAGGAACATCACGGTGACGCCTTCGAACAGCGCCGTGCCGTTCTGGTTGGCCGACGCGCCGACGGTGAGCACGAAGCGCGAAATGCGCGGCGGCAGCTTGAGCACGTGCTCGGCGCACTCGAGGGCCACCGGCAGCGTGGCGTTCGACGAGGCGGTGGTGAAGGCGTAGAGATAAACCGCTTTGCACTGATTGAAGAAGCCAAACGGCGAGGTCCGTGCGATGGTCCTGATCGCCAGTCCATAGACGACGAAGAACTGGAGCAGCAGCCCGAGGACAACGACCATGGCATAGTAGGCGACGTTGCCGAGGAAGCTCGCGCCCATCTTGTACGCGGTGTTGAAGACGATGCCGAAAATGGCGTAAGGCGCGAGTTTCATCGCCAGTTCGATGATCTTCATCGACGCCTGGAAGATCGAATCGAGGACCTGCGCCATCGGGTGATTCTCATCCTTGATGACGGTCGACAGCGCCCAGCCGAAGAACAGCGCAAAGACCATCAGCGCGACGATTTCGCCGGAGAAGGCTTTGGCCGCCGAGTCGATCGGGTTCATCGGCAGCAGGTCGACGATGTACTGGTACCAGGCCTTGCCTTGCGCTGCCTGAGCATTGCTCTGCAGCTTCATGACCCCGGCGTTGGAGGCCAGAGCGGCCTTGTCGAAGGCCAGGCCGACGCCCGGCTTGAGGATGTTGGTCATGACCACCGCGATAATCACCGCGCAGCCGCTGAGCATCAGCGTGTAGAGCAGCGAGAATCCGCCGACTTTGCCGAGGCCTGCGCCTTTGCCCAGTTCCATCGTTCCGAGCATCAACGCCGACAGGATCAGCGGAACGACGACCATGAAGATCATTCGCAGGAAGGTTGCACCGAGGAAGGTCATGACCTCGCTGAATTTGCCCATGAAGGCATATTGACTGGTCGGCAGATAGTAGTAGCCGATCAGCCCGAAGGTGACACCGAAGATGAACCCCAATAACAATTTTGTATGCTGCTTCATTGCAAATCCCCTCAATTAAAGAAAATCTGACTCACTAACCCCCGGCCGGGTCTTTTTTAAGACCTGTTCGGCAACGGCGCAACTGTCCGATCAAAGCGTGCTGACCGTGAACTGTAGTCCGGCTCTTGGCTGGCGCACGTTTGCCGCCAGTGTCATGCCGAAGTTGCGCGACTGCCTGGTGTACGCATGGAGCGTGCCAGCTGAAACGAGGCGGTAAGCGATTGATTGTGACGCGATTGTCTCTATTGACCCGGGGCAGCCGTCGGATTTCCGAATTTTCTGCGCCTTTGCGTGTTCGGAAAACCGAACGGCGTTGCTGCGTGCTCCAAGAGTACTCACCGCGCAGCGCCGCCCAATTTCTGGCTATTGCGTGGCGGCTTCCTGGGCTTTCTTGGCCGCTCGTTCGGCGTCGCGCTTGGCGCGTTGCTGCTCCTTTTCCTGTCGATCGGCTTGCTCGGCGGCGGTCTTTTGGCGCCCTTCGGCGGCCTGCTTTTCTTTTTCGGCGATTTTCTTCTCGCGCTCCTGCTGCCTGGCCTGATCGGCGGCGGCCTTTTGGCGCCCCTCGGCGGCCTGCCTCGCCTTTTCGGCAATCTTCTTCTCACGCTCGACGGCTTTGGCTGCTTCCTCGGCGCGAAACTCGGCAGCCTGTTGCTGCTGCTCGGCGGCGCGCTCCGGTGCGTCGGCGGCGCGTTTTTGCTCCTTGGCGTCGACGTCGGCGCGCTTGGCTTCGCGCTGAAATTCGCGCGCCGGAATATCGAAGTTGCGGGCGTCGATCAGTGCCTGGGTGCGGCGCTTTTTGGCTTGGTCGAGGCAGCTATTGACCTGGAATTTGTCGTAACAGGCGTCCTGCTCGACGAGAAAATTTCGTTCCGCTGCGTCGCGCATCTGCGTCGCGCGCGCCCGCTGCGCGTTGGCTTCTTCGATCGTTTGCGGCGTTGGAACCGTCGATGCGACCTGCGCGCGCAATGTCGCGCTGAACAATAAGGAGCCGACCAGCAAGGTGATGGTCAGCGAACGATGGATGTGCATGGGGTGTGTCCTCCGGGGCCGTAAACTAGACGTTTTTGCGCGCTGACGCCAGCGCACTGGAACGCGCGGCGCGTGCGACGATCGCTCACTAATTGCCGCGCCGCAGCAAATCGCTGCCGCGCAGCCGCCGCATTTTGATAGAATGCCGGGCTTGATTGAATGGCAAAGCCCAGGGAGTTTTCGTGAAAATCGTCTGCCTCGACCTTGAGGGCGTGCTCGTTCCGGAAATCTGGATCTCGTTTGCCGAGCGCACCGGCATTCCCGAGTTTCGCCGCACGACGCGCGATGAGCCGAACTACGACACGCTGATGAAATACCGTCTGGGTCTGCTCGCCGAGCACGGGCTCGGACTGCCGGACATCCAGAAAGTAATCTGCGCGATGGGTCCGCTACCCGGCGCGCGCGAGTTTCTCGATAAGCTGCGCGAAGACTGCGAAGTGATCATCCTTTCCGACACCTTCTACGAATTCGCTCACCCGCTGATGCGCCAGCTGGCGTGGCCGACGCTGTTCTGCCACAGCCTGGAAACCGACGCCGCCGGCAAAGTGGTCAATTACCACCTGCGCATGCCCGAGCAGAAGCGCGAGGCGGTCAAGCGCTTCCGCGAAATGAGTTTCACGGTGGTCGCCGCCGGTGACTCGTACAACGATACGGCGATGCTCGGCGAAGCGCACGCCGGTATCCTTTTTCATCCGCCGGAAAATGTCATTCGCGAGTTCCCGCAATACCCGGTAACCCAGAGCTACGATCAACTGCGCGCGGAAATCGACAAGGCCTTCGCCCGCGTCGCGGGGTAAGCCATGCATTCAGAACGTTACTACACGCTTTCCGCGTCGTGTCCCGACCGGGTCGGCATCGTCGCCCGCGTTTCGAGCTTCATCGCCGAACACCAGGGCTGGATCCTCGAATCGCGCTATCACTCCGACGGCGACAACGGCGACTCGCGCTACTTCATGCGCCTCGAAATCAAGGCCGATTCGCTGCCTTTCCACCTCGCCGAGTTCCGCGAGCGTTTCCGTCCGATCGGCGAAGAGTTGCAGATGACCTGGAAGATCAGCGACTCGGCGGTCAAGAAGCGCGTCGTCATCTTCGTCAGCAAGCAGGAGCACTGTCTCTACGACCTGCTGGCACGTTGGCAGTCGAAGGAACTCGACATCGAGATTCCCTGCATCATTTCGAATCACGACAACTTCAAGGGTTTCGTCGAATGGCACGGCATTCCCTTCCATCATGTGCCCGTCAACCCGGACAACAAGGAAGCGGCGTACGCCGAAATCCATCGTCTCTACGAGGAATCCAAGGGCGAGACGATGGTGCTGGCGCGCTACATGCAGATCATCCCGCCGGCGATGTGCGAAGCGTTTCCCGGCCAAATTCTCAACATCCATCATTCGTTCCTGCCCAGCTTCGTTGGTGCCAAGCCTTATCACCAGGCGTACAAGCGCGGCGTCAAGCTGATCGGCGCGACTTGCCACTACGTCACCAGCGAACTCGACCAGGGACCGATCATCGAGCAGGACGTGATCCGCATCGACCACTCCGATTCGGTCGACGACATGGTGCGTTACGGCAAGGACATCGAAAAAGCCGTGCTCGCGCGCGGCCTGCGCTATCACCTCGAAGACCGCGTACTGGTGCATGGCAACAAGACGGTTGTTTTTAGATAAGGTATTTTTTAACCACAACGAACACAACGGACACAACGAAAACCTTCTGCTTCTTTTTTTGGCTTCTCGTTGTGTTCGTTGTGCACGTTGTGGTTAGCTGCTTTTTAAGGCTCACTCAATGATCACCCTCAAGAGCGTCACCTTGCGCCGCAGCGCTAAGGTGCTGCTCGACAATGCTTCTGTCACGCTCAATCCCGGCGAAAAAGTCGGCCTGGTCGGCCGCAACGGTGCCGGCAAATCGACGCTGTTTGCTCTCTTCAACGGTACGCTGCACGAAGACGCTGGCGATTTTTCGCTGCCGGCGCAGTGGCGCATGGCGCAGGTCGCGCAGGAGATGCCGGAGACCGACCAGTCGGCGACCGACTTCGTGATCGACGGCGACAGCGTGCTGCTCGCTGCACAGAATGAAGTCCATCTGGCCGAAGCCGCCGATGACGGCGAGCGCATGGCCAACGCCTACATGGCGCTGCACGACGCCGGCGCGCACGACGCGCAGGCGCGCGCCCAGGCGCTGATCCTCGGCCTCGGCTTCAAGACCACCGAACTCAATAACCCGGTCAACAGCTTTTCCGGCGGCTGGCGAATGCGTTTGCAGCTGGCGCGCGCGCTGATGTGCCCGTCCGACCTCTTGCTGCTCGACGAGCCGACCAATCACTTGGACTTGGACGCGCTGGTCTGGCTCGAGTCCTGGCTCAAGCGTTACGACGGAACAATGGTGGTGATCAGCCACGACCGGGAATTCCTCGACGCCGTCACTTCGGTGACGCTGCATATCGACAATGGCAAGCTGGTTCGTTACGGTGGCAACTACAGTACCTTCGAGGACATGCGCGCGCAGCAGATGGAGCTGCAGCAGAATTCCTACATCAAACAGCAGGACAAGATCGCCCACCTGCAGAAATTCATCCTGCGCTTCAAGGCCAAGGCCAGCAAGGCCAAGCAGGCGCAGAGCCGGGTCAAGGCGCTCGACCGCATGGAGCGATTGGCGCCGGTCTTGGCCAGCGCCGATTTCACCTTCGAGTTCAAGGAGCCGGCCAACCTGCCCAACCCGATGCTGGCGATGGAAGACGCCTGTTTCGGTTACCCGCCGCCCGACGATGCGCCGGCCGGGACACCGCCGACGGTGATCGTTCGCAACGTTTCCAAGTCGGTGATGGCCGGCCAGCGCATCGGCATCCTCGGCGCCAATGGCCAGGGCAAGTCGACGCTGGTCAAGACCGTCGCTCGCGCGCTGGCGCCGATTTCCGGAATCGTCCAGGAGGGCAAGGGGCTCAACGTCGGCTACTTCGCGCAGCAGGAGCTCGATGTGCTGCGTCCGCTCGACAACCCGCTCGAGCATCTGACGCGGCTGGCCAAGGAAGGATTGCCGGCGGGTCAGAGCGGCCGCGAGCAGGACTTGCGCACCTTCCTCGGCACTTTCAATTTTTCTGGCGACATGGTCAAGCAGCCGGTCGGCACGATGAGCGGTGGCGAAAAGGCGCGGCTGGTGCTGTGCATGATCGTCTGGCAGCGCCCGAACCTGTTGCTGCTCGACGAACCGACCAACCACCTCGATCTGGCAACGCGCGAGGCGCTGGCGATGGCGCTCAACGAGTTCGAAGGCACGGTGATGCTGGTCAGCCACGACCGCTCGCTGCTGCGCGCGGTGTGCGACGAATTCTGGCTGGTCACGCGCGGCGGCGTCGAGCCCTTCGACGGCGACCTCGACGATTACCAGCGTTACCTGCTCGACGAAGCCAAGCGCGCGCGCGAGGAACTCAAGGCCTCGCTCAAGGACGCCAAGGAAGTCATCACACAGGCGCCGGTCGTGGTGGCGAGCAAGAAAAATACGCCGAATCTCAAGGTCCTGAAACGCGATCAGGGCAAGCTCGAACAGACGATGCTCGAGCGGCAGACCCGCAAGCATGCGCTCGAAGCGCGCCTGGCGAAACCGTTGCCGACCAGTGAAATTGCCGAGATCGGGTTGGAACTCAAGAGAATAGACGACGAGCTGGCCGGCGACGAAGAAAAATGGCTGACGCTTGCTGAGCAGATCGAGGCCGAGGAAGCGTAAGCATTCAACCTGGGAAAAACAGTTAACCACGACGAACACAACGAACACGGCGAAAAAACGATAAGCCAAATCGTTTTTGTGGGTCACCCAACGGGTGATGCATAAAACTTCCTAAAACCCATGTTTCTCGTTGTGCCCGTTGTGCCGTTGTGGTTTGAATTGTGTTTTTAGGTTCAAGTGGGGGTAGGGGGAAGCAAGAGCATGAGGGCTAAAGCTGCCGGGCATTTCCGGCGTGGTGACTACACAAAGGAATAGAGATCATGTTTGTTTTTGTACTAAATTGCGGCAGTTCATCGTTCAAGTATCAATTGCTCGACATGCGCGATGAACGTCGCGTCGCCAGCGGACTCGTCGAGCGCATCGGCATGGCCGACTCGGTGCTCACTTACGAGCCGGCCGAGGGCGACAAGGTCAAGGTGGTCGCCGACATTCCCGACCATCAATTGGCGATCAAGCGCGTCCTCGACAAGCTCACCGACGCCAAGGTCGGCGTCATCAAATCGCTCAAGGAAATCAGCGCGATCGGCCACCGCGTCGTTCATGGCGGCGAAAAATTCTCGGGTTCGGTGCTGATCGACGATGCGGTGCTCGCTGCGGTCAAGCAGAACATCCCGCTGGCACCGCTGCACAATCCGGCCAACATCACCGGCATCGAGGCGATGATGAGCGCCATGCCCGGCGTCGCCAACGTCGGCGTTTTCGATACCGCTTTCCACGCCAGCATGCCGGCTGAGTCGTACCTCTACGCGGTGCCCTACGAGTGGTACGAGCAGCACCACGTTCGCCGCTACGGCTTCCACGGCACCTCGCACCGTTTCGTCGCCGAGCGCGCCGCACAAATCCTCGGCGTCGCCAAGGACAAGTTCAACTGCATCACCTGCCACATGGGCAACGGATCGTCGTTCACCGCCGTCAAGAACGGCAAGTCCTACGACACCAGCATGGGCATGACGCCGCTCGAAGGCCTGGTGATGGGCACCCGCAGCGGCGACATCGACGCCGGAATCCCCAGCTTCCTGGCCGCCAACGTCAATATGTCGCTGGCCGAAATCGACAGCGCGCTCAACAAGAAGTCCGGTCTGCTCGGCATTTCCGGTGTCAGCTCGGACATGCGCGACCTCGGCAAAGCCGCCGGTGAAGGCAATGCGCGCGCCAAGCTGGCGATCGACGTGCTGCGCCACCGTGCGCTCAAGTACATCGGCGCCTACGCCATCGAACTCGGTCGCGTTGACGCCATCATTTTCACCGGCGGCATCGGTGAGAACGACATCGGCTTCCGCGCTTCGATCGTCGAGCGCCTGACGACACTGGGAATCAAGCTCGATAGCGCCGCCAACGATTCGCGCGGCAAGGAAGTGCTGATCTCCGCCGCCGCTTCGCCGATCAAGGTGCTGGTCGTGCCGACCAACGAAGAGCTGGTGATCGCGCGCGATACCCAGGAAATCATCGGCAAGTAAGCCATCTGTGGCGCCCGGGTGGCCGCCCGGCGTCTCTACACTTTCGCGAAAGAGAGCTGAAAATGGATCACGGTTACACGCAAACCTTTCTGGTCGTTCCCACCCGGCATGCTGTCGGGCTGACTTCGGTCGCGCTGGGTATCGTTCGCACCCTTGAGCGGCTCGGCGTCGAAGCCGGCTTTGCCAAGCCGGTCGCTCAGGACGTCACCGACAAGTCGAACTACTTCGCACGCACCATCTTCCACCTGCCGGTGACCGAGTCGCTGTCGCTGCAGGAGTCGGCTGAGCGCATCGCCGACAATCAGACCGGCGAACTGCTCGAAGACATCGTCGCCATGTGCGCGATGGTCAGCAAGGGCGACGACGTGCTGGTCGTCGAGGGCTTGCATGCCGACGAGTCGCATCCCTATGCGACGCAACTCAATATCGACATCGCCCGCAGTCTCAAGGCTGAAGTGATCGTCGTCGCCGACGCCTCGGTGCCGGGCGCGGTCACTGAATCGCGCCTGTGTATCGGCCAGTACGTCAACGAAGGCTGCAAGGTCGCCGGTGTGGTTTTCAACCGGGCGGCCGAGAGCTTTTCAGCGCCTGCCCCCGCCCGGCTCGGCGGAACGCCGGTCTGGGGCGTGATCCATGAGACGCCGATTCTGAGCGCGCCGCGAACGCTCGACGTGGCGCGTCATCTCAACGCCGAAGTGGTGCTGCGCGGCGATCTGCGCACCCGTCGCGTCATCGATACGATCATCGCCGCACGCTCGGTTCCCGAAGTCATTTCGACGCTGCGCCCCGGCACGCTGGTGATTACCTCGGGCGACCGCGACGACGTGATCCTGGCCGCCGCGCTGGCCGCCAGTCGCGGCATCGAGCTGGCGGGTCTGTTGCTGACGCACGCCAGTGTCATCGCTCCGTCGGTGATGGAGCTGGCGTCGCCGGCGCTCAATACCGGCCTGCCGATTCTGCGTACGCGCGACGACAGCTTCGTCACTGCGGGTCGCATCAGCGACATTTCCAACGCCATTCCCGGCGACGACATCGATCGCATGAACACTGTACTTGATTGCGTCGCCGAGCACCTTGACCCCGAGGCGATTTCGGCCGCCTTCCACAAACGCGAAAGCACCAAGCTCTCGCCGCCGGCGTTCCGCTACCAGCTCATCCAGAAGGCGCGCGCCGCCAACAAGCGCATCGTTCTGCCTGAAGGCGAGGAGCCGCGCACCGTGCGTGCCGCGGTGATCTGCATGGAAAAGGGAATCGCCCGCTGCGTGTTGCTCGGCAAGCGTGCGGTCATTGAAACCGTCGCCGCGTCACAAGGCATTACGCTGCCCGAGGGGCTCGAAATTCTCGATCCCGATGTGATTCGCGGCCGCTATGTCGAACCGATGGTCGAACTGCGCAAGTCGAAGGGGTTGACGCCGCAACAGGCGGTCGCCCAGCTCGAAGATGCGGTCGTTCTCGGCACCATGATGCTCGCCGTCGATGACGTCGATGGTCTGGTCTCGGGCGCCGTCCATACCACCGCCAGCACGGTGCGGCCGGCGCTGCAGCTGATCAAGACGGCGCCCGGTTCGTCGATCGTCTCGTCGGTTTTCTTCATGCTGATGCCCGACCAGGTGCTGGTCTATGGCGATTGCGCGATCAACCCGGTTCCCGACGCCAAGCAGCTCGCCGAGATCGCCAAGCAGAGTTCGGATAGCGCCCACGCTTTCGGCATCACGCCGAAGGTTGCGATGATCAGCTATAGCACCGGAACCTCGGGTGTCGGCGACGACGTTGAAAAGGTTCGTCAGGCGACCGAAATCGCCCACGCCAGTTACCCCGACCTGGTTCTCGACGGCCCGCTGCAGTACGACGCCGCTTCGGTCGTCGACGTCGGTCGGCAGAAAGCGCCGAACAGCCCGGTCGCAGGGCAGGCGACGGTCTTCGTCTTCCCTGATCTTAACACCGGCAACACCACCTACAAGGCGGTGCAGCGCAGCGCCAACGTCGTCTCGGTCGGTCCGATGCTGCAGGGGCTGCGCAAGCCGGTCAATGACCTGTCGCGCGGCGCGCTGGTTGATGACATCGTGTTTACCATCGCGCTGACTGCAATTCAGGCGGAAATGCCGACGAACGCGTAAAAGCGCGGTACGAACGAACGCGCGCCCGGGCAACCCGGCGCGCTTTTATTGTCCTATAAACTGCAGTTCGAAACCACGGAGAGCACGGAGAGCACGGAGAAAAGGCGATCTTGATGTTTTCCTGAGATCACACCCAAAGGTGTTTGCCCGAAACCAAGAAACTCATTGTTTTTACTTCGTGCTCTCTGTGACCTCTGTGGTCGACTGCTTTTTCTAGATTTATTTGAAGCGGATGTCGCCGGCCTGCTCCGGGTAGAGGCCGCGCTTGTCGTCGTAGTTGGCGCTGATCAGCGCCAGATCGTGTTCTTCGTCGCCTGACAGCGTGATCCAGCGTTCGACGCCGAGGCACTTGTTGCCGTAGTCGATGAAACCCAGTCCGACCGGCACCCCGGCTTTGATCGCCAGGCGGTAGAAACCCGACTTCCAGTGGTCGGTCTTGCTGCGCGTTCCTTCTGGCGTGATGCAGATGTGAAAGCTCTCGCGCTGCGCGAACACCTCGGTCAGTTGTGCGATCATCCCGGTGCGTTCGCGGCGGTTGATCGGAACGCCGCCGAGCCATAGAAACACCCTGCGCAGCGGCCAGCGGAACAGGCTGTCCTTACCCGCCCAGCGGATCGCGAAGCGATGCTTGGCGCGGAATAGCATGCCGAGCGGGAAATCCCAGTTCGAGGTGTGCGGATAGACCAGCACCACCGACTTCGGTCCGGGTGGTGCGGTGAAAACGCTGCGCCAGCCGAACAGCCTGAGGACCAGCCCGGCAAGACGGCTGCTCATTGTTTAGTCGATACCCTGGCTGGACAGGTACTCTTCGTAGTTGCCCGGGTAATTGATGACGGTGCCGTCCATGCGGATTTCGAGGATGCGCGTGGCCAGCGACGAGACGAACTCGCGGTCGTGCGAGACGAAGGCCAGCGTTCCCTTGAACTTCTCAAGCCCGGTGTTGAGCGACTCGATCGATTCCATGTCGAGGTGGTTGGTCGGCTCGTCCAGGATCAGCACGTTGTTCTTGAGCAGCATCAGCTTGCCGAAAATCATGCGCCCCTGCTCGCCGCCGGAGATGACGCGCACCGGCTTGCGCACGTCGTCGCCGGAAAAGAGCAGGCGGCCGAGCGTGCCGCGGATCAGCGTCTCGATCTCGTCGCCTTCGCTGGCGGTCGCGTGCGCATAACTCGAGATCCAGTCAGTGAGGCTCTCGTCGCTCTTGAATTCGTCGGCGTGGTCCTGGGCGTAGTAGCCGCGGCGCGCTTTTTCGGTCCATTTGATGCTGCCGTACTGCGGCTCGAGTTCGCCCATCAGCAGTTTGAGGAAGGTGGTCTTGCCGACGCCGTTTTCGCCGATGATCGCCAGGCGGTCGCCGGCGTTGAGCGTGAAGTCGAAGTCCTTGAAGATTTTGCGCTCGCTGTTCGGGTAGGCGAAGGAGAGGTTTTCGATCTCGACCGCCTGGCGGTGCAGCTTTTCCTTCTCGTCGTAATCGAAACGGATCCACGGGTACTGGCGCGACGACGGTTTGACGTCCTCGGGGCGCAATTTCTCGATCAGCTTGACGCGCGAGGTCGCCTGCTTGGCCTTCGACTTGTTGGCCGAGAAGCGGCGAACGAAGTCCTGCAGGTCGGCGATGCGTTCCTTGGCCTTGGCGTTGGCGTTCTGCTGGCGCAAGCGCGCCTGCGACGACGCTTCCATGAAGTCGTCGTAGTTGCCCGGATAGATGGTGATCTTGCCGTAATCCAGGTCGGCCATGTGTGTGCACACCTGGTTGAGAAAGTGGCGATCGTGCGAGATGATGATCATCGTGCTGTTGCGGTCGTTGAGCACGTTCTCGAGCCAGCGGATGGTCGCGATGTCGAGGTTGTTGGTCGGCTCGTCGAGCAGCAGGATGTCGGGGTCGGCGAACAGCGCCTGGGTGAGCAGCACGCGCAGCTTCCAGCCCGGGGCGACTTCACTCATCGGGCCGAAGTGTTGCTCCGACGGAATGCCGACGCCGAGCAAGAGTTCGCCGGCGCGCGCTTCGGCGGTATAGCCGCCGAATTCGGCAAACTTGCTCTCCAGCTCGGCGGCGTGCAGGTACTGCTCTTCGGTCGCTTCCGGGTCGGCGTAGATCGCGTCCTTTTCCTGCATGCACGCCCACATGTCCTCGTGGCCCATCATCACCACGTCGATCACGCGCTGGTCCTCAAAGGCGAATTGATCCTGGCGCAGGTAGGCCATGCGCTCGTACGATTCTTTCGAGATGTTGCCGGCCGACGCTTCGAGCTCGCCAGCGATGATCTTCATGAACGTCGACTTGCCCGAGCCGTTGGCGCCGATCAGGCCGTAGCGGAAGCCTTCGCCGAACTTGACTGAAACGTTTTCGAACAGGGGTTTTGCCCCGAACTGCATGGTGATGTTGGCGGCGACGAGCACTGAAGAAACCTCGGGAAAGTCATTGATTTGAAAGGCCGCTATTGTACCCGACTTGTACCGGAGGGCGGGCGGCGGCGCCTAATTTTTGGGCGCAGCGAGCACGCAGGCGATAAATAGCCATAGGCTATTGATAGTATGAAAACAATCAATTGGAGTAATTTAGTGGGCATCCATATCATTCGCTCATCGCATCGCTTTTCAACCCGTCACACCAAGGAGTCCTACCCATGAAATCACTGATCAACAGCGAAGTTCTTCCCTTCAATTCCACCGCCTTCCACGCCGGCAAGTTCGTCGCAGTTTCCGACGCCGACCTGCACGGTAAATGGTCGGTCGTCTTCTTCTACCCAGCCGACTTCACCTTCGTCTGCCCGACCGAACTCGGCGATTTGGCCGACAACTACGCCGAATTCAAGAAGCTCGGCGTCGAGATCTACAGCGTGTCGACCGATACGCACTTCACGCACAAGGCTTGGCACGACGGCTCCGACACCATCAGCAAGATCGACTACGTGATGGTCGGCGATCCGACCGGCGTGGTCAGCCGCAACTTCGGTGTGATGATCGAGGAAGCCGGTCTCGCCGAGCGCGGCACCTTCGTGATCGATCCGCAAGGCAAGATCCAGATCATCGAAATCAACGCCGGCGGCGTCGGCCGCGACGCCTCCGAACTGCTGCGCAAGGTCAAGGCCGCGCAATACGTCGCGACTCACCCGGGCGAAGTCTGCCCGGCCAAGTGGAAGGAAGGTGAAGCCACCCTGGCCCCGTCGCTCGACCTTGTCGGCAAGATCTAAGGACGTCGTTTTTAACCACGACGTGCACAACGATCACAACGAAAACCCGAATTAACGTTGTGTTCGTTGTGTTCGTTGTGGTGAATTGAATCGCTTTGGGAGAACAAAAAATGCTCGACAACACCATCAAGGCGCAGCTCGCGGCCTACCTCGAAAAACTGCAGCAGCCGATCGAGCTCGTCGCTTCGCTCGACGACAGCGAAGCATCGCAGCAGGTCAGCGGTCTGCTCGACGACATTGCCTCGCTGTCGACCAAGGTCAGCGTTCGCCTCGACGGTAGTGACGCGCGCCGGCCATCGTTCGCCGTGACCCGTCCCGGTCAGGCGCCGCGAATCGGCTTCGCAGGAATCCCGATGGGTCACGAATTCACCTCGCTGGTGTTGGCGCTGTTGCAGACCGGCGGCCATCCGCCCAAGGTCGAGCCGGCGCTGATCGAGCAGATTCGCGCCATTACCGGCACCTACCACTTCGAAACCTTCATCTCGCTGTCGTGTCACAACTGCCCCGACGTCGTCCAGGCGCTCAACCTGATGGCCGTTCTCAACCCCGGGGTCAGCCACACGATGATCGACGGTGCGCTGTTTCAGAAAGAGGTCGAAGCGCGCCAGATCATGGCCGTGCCGACCGTCTACCTCAACGGCGAGCCTTTCGGCCAAGGGCGCATGAGCCTTGAGGAAATCGTCGCCAAGATCGATACCGGCGCCGCTCTACGCGACGCCGAGAAGCTCGCCGCCAAGGACGTTTTCGACGTGCTCGTCGTCGGCGGCGGTCCGGCCGGTGCGGCGGCGGCGATCTACGCCGCGCGCAAGGGAGTGCGTACCGGCGTCGTCGCAGAACGTTTCGGTGGCCAGGTGCTCGACACGCTGGCCATCGAGAACTTCATTTCGGTCAAAGCCACCGACGGACCGAAGCTGTCGGCCGGGCTCGAGCAGCACGTTCGCGACTACGACGTCGACATCATCAACCTGCAGCGTGGCGAAGCGCTGAGCCAGGGCGACGATGGACTCACCGAGGTCCGGCTAGCGAGCGGTGCGACGCTCAGGAGCCGCTCGGTGATCATCTCGACCGGTGCGCGTTGGCGCGAAATGAACGTCCCGGGCGAAAAGGAATACCGTGGCCGCGGCGTCGCCTACTGCCCGCACTGCGATGGGCCGCTGTTCAAGGGCAAGCGCGTCGCGGTGATCGGCGGCGGCAACTCGGGCGTCGAAGCGGCGATCGACCTCGCCGGAATCGTCGCGCACGTGACCTTGATCGAGTTCGACACGATCCTGCGCGCCGACGCGGTGCTGCAGAAGAAGCTCGCCAGTCTGCCCAACGTCACCGTCAAGCTCAACGCGCAGACGCTTGAGGCGACCGGCGACGGTGAGAAGATCAATGGCCTGGTCTACAAAGACCGTGCGAGCGGCGAGCAGCACCGCGTCGACCTCGAAGGCATCTTCGTTCAGATCGGCCTGCTGCCCAATACCGACTGGCTTAAGGGTTCGATCGCGCTGTCACCGCGCGGCGAGGTCGAAGTCGATTCGCGCGGCCAGACCTCGCTGCCCGGCGTCTTCGCTGCGGGCGACTGCACGACGGTGCCGTTCAAGCAGATCATCATCGCCATGGGCGAAGGCGCCAAGGCTTCGCTCGCCGCTTTCGATCACCTGATCCGCAGTTCGGCGCCGGCCTGAGCAGTCTGGCCACGCCTCGCCGGCTCGGCGGGGCGAGATCAGGGCGCCGGCTTCAGCCGCGCGCCGCCTTGCACTCGTTGGCCAGTGGGCGTTCGTTGTGAAGGTCCATCAGCACGCTTTTCCACGGCAAGTCGATCCATAACAGACCATTTTCGCGGTCCTCGTAGCGCGGCAGGCCGGATTCGGAATCATAGCGTTGCAGCGTGCGGCGCTGGCCCTGCCAGTTAAGCGTGATCACCTCGGCACGGCGCGGATCGCGCTGGATTTCGACGCGCTGGTTTTCCTCGCAGCGGTAGACGCCGCTGGCCAGATTCATTTTCAGTTGTTGGCGAGCGCCTTGCTGACGAGCAGCGGTGGTGGCCGACGGTTGCGGCGAAGTCGTCGCGCAAGCGGCCAGCAGCACGCAAAATGCGCTCAGGGTGCAGAGGGTGGTCAGGCGATCGCGCGTCATAGGCATTGCCCTTCGAGTAGGAAGAAGGCAGAAAATAGCACGACAGGCGACGGCAGAACAGCGCGTCTGCCGATACTTCGGGCGCATTGAACCTGTATCATGGCGGACCCGGCCTCTACGGCGGCAACTCCAGAACACCCCGTTCGCCACTGAGGACACCACCATGCCTGCCCATCTCAACGATCTTTTGGCCACCGCGCTGACCGCGCGTCGCGCGCTGCTCGAACAACTGCACGCTGAGCAGACCACGGCCTATCGGCTGTTTCAGGGCAGCGTCGAGGGCGCCGCCGGGTTGACCGTCGATCGCTACGGCGACGCGCTGCTGGTACAGAGCTTTCACCAATCGCTTAACGCCGCCGAACTCTCCGCGCTTGGAACCTTCTACACTGGCGAGTTCCCGGGGCTTCCGCTTTTTTACAACGACCGCAGCCAGAATAATTCGCGCATCGCCAACGCCCTGGCTCCTGAGCTGATCGCCAGCGCGCACGAGCTGCGCGAGTTCCGGGAGATGGGCGTCAAGTACCGCTTCCAGGCGCGTCACGCCGGGCAGGACCCGTGGTTGTTCCTCGACCTGCGCGCCGGTCGCCGGCGCGTGATGCAGGAGTGCGCCGGCAAATCGCTGCTCAATCTCTTTGCCTACACCTGCGGCGTCGGCATCGCCGCTGCCAAGGCCGGCGCGCGGCACGTCGTCAATGTCGACTTTTCCGAGTCGAGCCTCGCGATTGGCAAGGACAACGCGCGTCTCAACGACTTGCCGATCCGCCTGCGCTTCGTCAAGAGCGATGCCTTCGCCGCGCTGCGCCAGCTCTCCGGCCAGGGGCAGGCGAACATGGTTCGCGGCAAACGCATGCCGCCCTTCCCCAAGCTCGACGCGCACCAGTTCGACGTCGTTTTCCTCGATCCGCCGCGCTACGCCAAGAGCCCGTTCGGCGTCGTCGACCTCGTTAACGACTACGCCGCGCTCTACAAGCCGGCGCTCTTATGCACCGCCGAGGGCGGCACGCTGATCTGCTGCAACAACGTTGCCGAGGTGACTCGCGAAGCCTGGCTCGATCAACTCGAACGCAGCACGCGCAAGGCGGGACGCGGCATCCGCGAAGTCGAGTGGGTCGTTCCCGAGGCCGATTTTCCGAGTCCCGACGGCCAATCACCGCTCAAGATCGCGTTGCTGCGCGTTTGATCCCAATTCGATGAAAACCCCGAAAAGACTTGCCGCGATGGTCGAGGAAGGCCTCGTCGACGAGGTGGTCGGCCAGCTGATGAGCGGCAAGGAGGCGACCGTCTATATCGTCCGCTGCGGCGACGCCATCCGCTGCGCCAAGGTCTACAAGGAAGCCAATCAGCGCAGTTTTCGCAACAACGCATCGTACCAGGAGGGGCGCAAGGTCAAGAACAGCCGCCAGGCGCGCGCCATGGTAAAGGGCAGCCGCTACGGTCGCCAGATGCAGGAAGAGGTCTGGCAGAGCGCCGAGGTCGACGCGCTCTACCGTCTGTCGGCCGCCGGCGTTCGCGTTCCGCAGCCGCATATCTGCTTCGAGGGCGTGCTGCTGATGGACCTCGTCGTCGATGGCGACGGTGATCCGGCGCCGCGCCTCAACGACGTCGAACTCGGCGAAGAACTGGCGCTCGAATATCACGCCATGCTGATCAACCAGGTCGTACGCATGCTCTGCGCCGGCGTGATCCACGGCGACCTCTCCGAATACAACATCCTGGTCGGCGCCGACGGCCCGGTGATCATCGACTTGCCGCAGGCGATCGACGCGGCGGGCAACAGCAACGCTGCCGAAATGCTCGAGCGCGACGTGGTCAATCTGCGCAGCTATTTTTCCGCCTTCGCGCCGACGCTCAAGGACACGCAGTACGGCAAGGAAATCTGGGCGCGCTTCGAGAGCGGACTGCTGACCCCGGAGCTGCCCTTGACCGGCCGCATCGACCTCGACGAAAGCGTCGCTGACGTCGATGCGGTGCTGCTGCAAGTCGAGATGGCGATCAGGGAAAACGAGATCCGCCGCATGTGCCGGGATGACTGAGGTCTGGCGTAGCCAAACCGAAGGAATGCAGAGCCGACAGAGGATCGGCTGACCGTCGCTACGGCAATCCAGCCTGGTAGCGCTTGGCGATGAAGCGCGAGAAGCGCGGGCCAATCAACAATACCGTGAAGAAGCGGGCGATCTGCATGGCCATCACGAACGGAACGTCTACCGGACTCGAAGCGGCGATGATCGCCACCGAATCGGCGCCGCCCGGGCTCGTCGCCAGGTACGCGGTGAGCGGGTCGATCCCGGCAAAGCGCGTGAGCAGCGCGGCAAAGCCGATGCAGATGGTGATCAGCGCGACGATCGACGCCAGAACCCGCGGCAGCGCGCGAGCGGCGTGGGCGAGAATCGGGCGGGTAAAGCGCAGGCCGATCGACCAGCCGATGACGGCATAGCTCACGGCGAGCAGCGCTGGCGGTAGTTCGATGGTCAGCACGCCGCCGCCTTGCAGCACGACGCCGACCATCATCGGGACGACCAGCGCTCCGGACGGGATGCGATAGCGGCGCGCGACGGCGGCACCGACCAAGGCGACGACCAGCGTCGCCGCCAGTGCGCTCCAGGCGACTGGCGGAAACCACGGCGCCGCGGCGATCGACGCGGCGGGCGCCGTCACCCAGAGCCGCGTCACCGCTGAAGCGACGACGGTCACCAGCAGCACGCGCAAATACTGCATGAAGGCGACCAGGCGGGTGTCGGCGCCGTAAGCGTCGGCCATCAGCACCATCGCCGTCGCGGCGCCGGGCGCCAGACCCCAGACCGCGGTGGTTCCCGGCAGCACCTGACTGCGCATCAGCAACCAGCCGAGCGCGCCGCTGGTGGCGATCACCGAGAAAACGACGACGAGAAACAGCGGCCAGTCCCTGATGATCTCGAAGACGATCGCCGGTTGCAGGCTGCGCGCGATCAGGCAGCCGACGATGCTTTGCGCCGCGAGGAACAGTGACCTGGGAATATTGACCTTGGCTTCGCCGACGGAAAGCAGGATCGCGCCGCACATGCAGCCGAGCAGGATGGCGGCCGGCAGGTGCACGGCCTGGAGCGCGACGATGAAGACCAGACTGGTGACGATCAGGAAGACCGGCGGATGTTTTTTCGGCATCACTCGTTCGAATAGACGCTTCATGCGGCCGACGAGCGGACGTGCTGCAGATAGAGCTGCTCGACCTTTTCGCGAGCCCACGGTGTGCGGCGCAGGAATTTCAAGCTCGATTTGATCGACGGGTCGTGCGTGAAGCAACGTACCGGAACCGCCGCCGCCATCGCTTCCCAGCCGATGCTGGCGGAAAGCTGGGTGACGATCGCCTCGAGGGTGATTCCCTCTAGGCTGGGGCGCGGTGTTGACGGGGTTTGTTCCATGGAGGGCATCTTACCAGCGATGGCGCCAGCAACGTCGCCGAGCAGCGAAACCGTTCAGACGAGGGTGATCTCCAGCTTGCCGATCCCTTCGATCGCGCAGCTCAGCACGTCGCCGCGAACGACGGTCGAAACGCCGGCCGGGGTGCCGGTGAAGATCAGGTCGCCGGGTGCCAATTGCACGTAGGTCGAGAGGTTGGCGATCACCTCGGCAACGTTCCAGCTCATTTGCTCAAGGTCGCCGTCCTGGGTGACCGTTCCGTTGACCGAAAGCCGGATTCGCCCGCGACTCGGGTGGCCGCACTGTGCTACCGGAACGATGGCACCGATCGGCCCACTCTGATCGAAGCCCTTGGCGAGATCCCACGGCCGGCCCTTGTCCTTGGCCGCCGCCTGCAGGTCGCGGCGTGTCAGGTCGATGCCGACCGCGTAGCCGAAGACGTGCGCAAGCGCCTGGTCAACAACGATGTCGGCGCCGCCCTGGCCGATGGCGACGACCAGCTCGACCTCGTGCTGCAGCTTGCTGGTCTGCGTTGGGTAGTTCACCTGGCCGTTGCCGGGAACCAGCGCGTCGGCCGGCTTGCTGAAAAAGAACGGCGGTTGGCGACCGTCGCCGCCCATTTCGGCGGCGTGGGCGGCATAGTTCTGCCCGACGCAATAAACGCGGCGTACCGGAAAAGCGGATTCGCTTTGACTCACGGGAATGGCAACCGGCGCTGCCGGTGAAAAGACGTAGTTCATTGGTTTCCTAAGAAAAATATGGGGTTACTTCGCAGGCCTTATTCGCCGCCACGCGCCGGCCGTCGCAACAACTGACCGGCGCTTTGGTCGTGCAGAACCCCCGGTGTGTAAGCGAGCCGGCCATTGACCCAGACGTGGCTGATCCCGGTCGCGGCCGAGCGCGGTTCGTCATACGATGCGGCATCCGTGACCGTTTGCGGATCGAACAAGACCAGGTCGGCGGCATGATTTTCGGCAATCGTTCCTCGGCCCGGCAATCCCAGTTCCGATGCCGGCAGGCCGCTCATCTTGTGGATCGCGGTTGCCAGGTCGAAGAGTTGCTGCTCGCGGCAATAGTGCCCGAGCACTCGCGGGAAGGTCCCCCACAGGCGCGGGTGCGGACAGTCGTCGTGCGGCATGCCGTCGGAGCCGATCATCGTTTTCGGGAAAGCGAGAATGCGGCGAACGTCCTCTTCGTCCATCATGAAGTAGATGGCGCCGGCGGGCATCAGCCGGCCTGCTGCGGTTTTCTGGTCGCACTGCCAGTCGGCGGCGATGTCGGCGAGCAGGCGTCCGGCCTGCTTGGGGTGTTTTTCCGACCAGCTGACGCGAACCGCGCTGGCGCGCGCGATGAATTCAGGACGCAGCACCGTGGACGACGCGTTGTACGGATACGCGTCGAGCGAGACGGGCTGGCGTTGCATGGCGGCGGCGATCAGTTCGAGCGTCTCGCGCGAGCGACCATGGTTGGCGATTCCGGCCAGCTTGTGGTGCGAAATCAGCACGCGAACGCCGAGGCGACGGCCGATGCTGAAGGTCTCCTCGAGCGATTTGTCGACCTGCTCGCCTTCGTTGCGCATGTGCGTGGCGTAAATCCCGCCGGCGCCGCGCAGCGGCTGCCCGACGGCGACGATCTCGTCGGCGCTGGCGTGGCGCGCCGGCGCGTAGAACGTTCCGGTCGACATTCCCCAGGCGCCGGCGGCGAGCGCCTCGGCTAGCAGTTGGCGCATTGCCGCGCACTCGGCGGCGGTCGCCGCGCGATCGAGCGAATCCATCACGTTGGCGCGCAGCGTCAGATGCCCGACCAGGCACATCGCGTTGACCGCCATGGCGCCCTCTTCGAGCGCCTGCAGATAATCGCCAAAGCGCGCGAAACGCAGCCAGTCGGGCGTCGCGATCAGGTCGAGCGGCGGCGGGATAGCGTCGCGCAGGCGACCGGGCGCCAGGCTTAGTCCGCAATTGCCGGTGACCACCGTGGTTACCCCCTGCGACAGCTTGGATTCCATCATCCCGGCAATCAGCAGTGCTCGGTCGTCGTGCGTGTGCACGTCGATGAAACCGGGTGAGAGCACCTGGCCGTTGGCGTTGATGCGCTGCTGCGCGGGGCTTTTTGCCAGCGGACCGATGGCCGCGATGGTGCCGCCGCGTACGCCGACATCTGCGACGTAGGCGGGGGTGCCGCTGCCATCAACGACGGTCGCTCCGTCGATACATAGATCGAACATCGTCGATGTCCTTAAATGGAGGCGATCATTCCGCCATCGATGCGCAGCACCGAACCGTTGATGAATGAGGCTTGCGTGCTGGCCAGGAAAGCCACGGCGGCGGCATATTCGTCGGGTCGCCCGTAGCGGCCGAGCGGAATCGTCGAGGTGCTCTGCGCCGTGACGTCGGCGACCGGGCGTCCTTCGCGCTTGGCCTTGGCCTCGTCGAGCTGGACGATCCGCCGCGTCGCGATGCGACCGGGAACGACGACATTGGCGGTAATTCCCTGGCGTCCGACTTCGCCGGCGAGCGTTTTGGACCAGGCCACCAGCGACGCGCGAACGGTGTTCGAGATGCCCAGATTTGGAATCGGCGCGATTACGCCGGACGACGTGCTGGTGATCACGCGTCCCCAGCCCGCGGCGCGCATCTTCGGCAGCAGCAGATCGGTGAGGTGGATCACCGAAGCGGCCATCGCCATGAAATGGCGGCACCAGTCGTCGAGCGCGACGCCGCTGGCCGGAGTCGGTGCCGGCCCGCCGGTGTTGTTGACGAGGATGGACACTGGCCCGAGCGCGTTTTCGATGCTGGATATCACGTCCGGATAAGTCTGCGGCTTGCCGAGGTCGAGCACCGCGCCGAAGACCTGGCTGTTTCCTTTCTCACGAATTCGCTCGACCGTCGCCGTCAACGATGCTTCATCGATGTCGCAGACCGCGACGGCCGCGCCTTCAGCCGCCAGCGCCTCGGCAATCGCGCCGCCCAAGCCCCCGCCGGCGCCGCTGACCAGCGCCACTTTTCCTTTGATGCCAAAATCCATTGCGAACTTCCCTTTGTTTAGAGTGAAATGGTCAAATTGCCAAGCCGCGCTTCAAGCCGTTCGATCAGGCGCAGCAGTTCAGCCTGATCGGTCGCGTCGAGTTGCGGCCCGGGTTTGCGCGTCACCGCGCAGGCGATCGCGCCGCGCCAGCGCAGCGTTTCCTTGCGCAGCGCCAGGCCGATGCCGTACTGGAATTCATGGCGCAGCAAGGGCAGGTAAAGGTCGAACAGGTCTTCGGCCTGCTCGGCCTGGTTCTGCGCGAACAGCTCGCAAACCTTGACCAGCATCTCGGGATAAGCGAAGCCGGTCATCGCGCCGTCGGCGCCGCGCCGCATTTCCTGCGGTAAGAACAGGCCGCCATTGCCGGCCAGGATACTGATTCGGCGCAGTCCTTCGGCAGCGCTGCGCGAACGGATTTGCGAGAGCTTGCGCAGCCCCGGCAGATCCTCGTGCTTGAACATCACGACCTGCGGGAATTCGCGTACCAGCCGCAGCACGACATCAACCGAAGAATGAACGCCGGTCGCCTGCGGGAAGTCCTGCAGACAGATCGGCACGTCGCGACCGAGCAGGCTGGCGATCGTCGCGTAATAGCCATGGACCTGGTCGTCGGTCTTGAGATTGGCGGCTGGCGCCAGCATCACGCCGGCCGCACCGAGTTCCATCGCCGACTTGGCGAGATGATCCACGTGCCGGTTGGAAGCATGGCTGGCGCCGACGATCACCGGAACGCGTCCGGCGATGCGGTCGATCACGTGGCGAACAAAAGTAAGCGACTCTTCTTCGGTGAGCTTGGGCGCTTCGCCCATCATGCCGAGGATGGTCATCCCCGAGACGCCCTTGTCGAGATAGAAATCGACGAGCGAATCGGTGCTGGCTAGATCGAGTGCACCATCCTGGTCGAACGGCGTCGCCGAGATGATGAAAACGCCCTTCGAATTTTCGTTGATATGCGTGCAGTGAGTCATGATGCAAATAGGCCTTGATCGGAGTGAATGGAAGTCAGAGATTGGTATGGCGGGTCACCAGTTCGACGCGCACATGCTCGAGATGCCGCCGCATGGCGTCGCGCGCCGCCTCAGGTGAGCGCGAGATCACCGCGCGCAGCAGCGCGATGTGCTCGAGGCAACTCGGCGAAAAACGATTGGGCGCGGCGTTCTGGTCGAAGCAGCGCGATTTGATACGCAGGTCATGGATGGTCTGCGCCAGCATCTGATTGCCGCTGGCGGTGGCTAGCGTGTCATGCACCAGATTGTCGATGCGGTGGTTCTCGTCCTTGGGATGGTCTGTTGACGCCATATAGCGTTCGATCTCGGCGATGATCTGTTCGGCGTCAACGGGGTCGAGCCGGCTGGCGGCCTGCGCTGCGGCCTCGCCTTCGAGCATCACGCGCATCTGCAGGATTTCGAGGTACTGGCGTAGCGTCGGTTCCTTGACCATCAGCTGGCCGCGCGGCGTGCGCACGGCGAAACCGCCGCCGATCAGCCGGCTCATCGCTTCGCGCAAGGGCGTTCGCGAGATGCCTAGGGTCGCCGCCAGCGTGCGCTCCTGCAGCGGCTTTTCGGTCGGCAGGCGGCCGAGCTGGATCATGTCGAGCAGCGTGCGGTAGGCGTCGCCCGCCAGATCGACGATTTCGGCTTGCGCGGCGACCAGCGACATACCGGTCGCCGCGGACGAATTCGAACTGTTGGTCTCAATCACGGTAAGTTACCCCAAGGTTAATGTTGTTCTCTTCAGGAAAAGGTATCGGACACGCCGAATTGCAAGGCGAAATCGGCGAGCTGCGCTTCAAGCGCGCTCCAGCGCTCGACGGCGTCGTCGATGGAGAGCGCCGCGAAGCGAACGATCTGTCCGGGCTGGTACTGCCCGAGTCGCGGCAGGTCGGCGGCGATCACGGTGGCGATCTTGGCGTAGCCACCAGTCGTTTGCCGGTCCTGCAGCGCGATGATCGGCTGGCCGCTGCCCGGAATCTGGATGCTGCCGGCGACGATCGCGTCGGAGACGATGTCGGCGCCATCGCGGTGCGCAATGGCCGGCCCCTGCAGACGGTAGCCCATGCGATCCGACTGCGCGCTGACTTTGAAACCGGCGCAGAGAAAGGCGGCGATCTGCCCGGCGCTGAAGTAGTCGTCCTGCGGACCGAGCAGCACGCCGATGGCGCCGGTTCCATACAAAGTGTCGATGAGTTCTCTCGGGAAAGTGCGGCAGCCGACCGCCGCCGTGGTGGCGCCGACCGGAAGCTCATCGCCGGCGACGAGCTGACGCCCTTCGATTCCACCCAGTTGCGCGCGCGTCAGCGTCGACGCGCTGCCCAGTACCTGCGGCACGACGAAGCTGCCGGATACCGCGAGATAGGCGCGCATGCCGCGCTCGAGATATCCGATCGAGAGCACGCTGCCGGCCGTCAGCCGATGCGTTCGCCAGGTTTCCAGCTCGCGCTGCGCTTCGCCCGGCGAATCGACCAGCAGCTCTACGCGTCCGGTCACGCAAATGGCGCACGGCCCGCCAACGACCGCGAAGCTGCCGCCAAGCGCCGTCATCTCCAGCGCTGCGGCGTTCGCCGGATTGCCGACCAGCAGATTGGCGATGCGGTGCGCAATCGAATCCATCGGTCCCGACGGCGGAACGCCCAGATGCTCGTAACCGAAACGCCCGCCATCCTGGAGCGTCGTGAATAGACCGGGACTTTGTACTTTGAGCCGCACGCTCATCGCTCGTCCTCCAGCACGGACGACAGCGGCTGCGGCAGATATTCGCCGCGCTCGATCGCCGCCACCCTCTGCGCATAGTCTTCATCGCCGATCGGCGTGAACACCACCTCGTCGCCAGCGGCGAACAGGAATGGATCTTCGCGCTGCGGATCAAAACTGCGCCACGGGGTCCGGCCAAGCAAATACCAGCCGCTCGGCCCGGCGACAGAGGCGATGGCGGTTTGCTGTCCGCCGACATTGATGCTGCCGGCCGGCGTCAGCGGCCGCGGAACTGCGCGGCGCGGTGTGTGCAGGCGCGAGTCGAGGTCGCCCAGATAAGCGAAGCCGGGCAGGAAACCGACCATATAGACGCGATAGACCGGCGCGCTGTGTAGCGCGATCACCTCGCCCGGCGTCATGTCGTGCGTCGCGGCGAAGGTCTGCAGATCTTCGCCGAATTCTCCTCCGTAGCAGACCGGGACCAGCCAGCGGCGAGCCGGCGCCGTGTCGACGTGTTCGTCCGCCAGATACGCGACGATTTGCGCACGCAGCGTGTCGAGCGAAATGCGCAAGGGCTCGTAGTTGACCGTCAGCGAGCGGTAGGTCGGCACCACGCCGACGATGGCGTCGCCGCGTTGCGCATTGAGGCGGGCGGCGAGCTGCTGCACGCGGCGATTGGTCGGCGCGTCGATGGTCTGGCCGAATTCGACGGTTAGCGCACGATCTCCGGCCAGAAAAAAACGCGGCATCGCCAGTGTCGGCGGCAGACTCATTGGACGGCAAACTCCATCGCGTCGGTCGCCGCAAATCCCCAGGCGACCGTCCGTCCCGGTTCGAAGCGGGCGTTGCTGGCGCCGGCCACCGGCGCATAGGCAATCATCGTCGCGTTGTGAGATTTGATGAATAATTTCCAGTGCATTCCGCAGAACGTCGCAGCGATGATCTGCCCGTCCTGACGCAGATCGGAATCGTCGAGTTGCGCGCCGATGCGAACGTTTTCCGGGCGAACGCCGACGATGCAGCCCGGTTTTTCGATGAAGTTGCATTCGCCCAGGAAGCCGGCGACGAAAGGATTGTCCGGTTGCAGGTAAAGCGCATCCGGGGTTCCCGATTGAACGATTCGCCCCTGATCCATGATCACGATGCGGTCGGAGAGATTCATCGCCTCTTCCTGATCGTGGGTGACGAAAACGACGGTCAGTCCGAGATCGTGGTGCAGTTTCTTGAGCTGCAGCTGGATCGCCTGGCGCAGGTTCTTGTCGAGCGCGCCGAGCGGCTCGTCCATTAACAGCAGATCGGGGTTGAAGATCAGCGCCCGCGCCAACGCGACGCGCTGCTGCTGGCCGCCGGACAGCTCGCGCGGCAGGCGCTGACGCAACTCGCCAAGGCTCACGAGGTCGAGCGCTTGGCCGACGCGCCGGCGGATGTCGTCGTGATTGAGGCGCCGCATGCGCAGCGGGAAAGCGACATTCTCGAAAACGCTCATGTGCGGGAACAGCGAATAGTTCTGGAAAACCATGCCGATATTGCGGTCGGCAATCGGCATCTGCGTCACGTCGCGTCCGGCGATTCGCACGCTGCCGCTGTCCGGCGCTTCGAAGCCGGCGATAATCTTGAGCAGCGTCGTCTTGCCCGAACCCGAGGCGCCGAGCAGCGTGCAGAATTCGCCGCGGGTGACCGCCAGGCTGATCTCGGCGAGCGCCACGGTGTTCTTGTAGGTCTTGCGTACGCCGGCAACGGCCACGTCCTTGCCTTGCGCCTCGGGCCGTTCGGCAAGTTCGATGGTCGGCATAAAGTCGGAGCCCGCAATGGCCCCGAATTGGTTTGACGTATGCATCATAAAGCTCCTTTTCTCTTCTCGAGCAACATATTGGTCAGCAGAATCAGCACCGTCGCGCCGATCAGCACGCACGACGCCGAAATCACCGTCGGGTCGAAGTCGTGCGCCAGCCCCTCGTACATCAGTTTCGGCAGCGTCCGGTTGCGGATACTGGTCAGGAACAGCGCCATCACCACGTCGTCGAACGAGGTCACGAAGGCGAACACGGCGCCGCCGACCAGGCTCGGCAGCAGCGCCGGGAACATGACCAGACGGAACATCTCGGTCCACGAGGCGCCCAGGCTGAGCGCCGCCAGCTCAAGCGCTGGATCGAAGCTGCGCAGTGCGGCGCGCACCGTGATATAGACGTAGGGCGATGCCAGTACGGTGTGGCCGATGACGACGGCCACTGAATTGGCGACCAGGCCGAGCGGCGCCATCAGGTAGAACAGCGAGACGGCGGTGATGATCGCCGGTACCGACATCGGAATGATGAACAGGGCGTCGAGCCAGGTCCTGCGCGCGGACTGCATCTTGTGCACGCCGAGCGCGGCCAGCGTGCCGAGCAGCGTTGCCAGAACCGTCACCAGCACGCCGACGCGCAGGCTGGAAAACAGCGCGCCCATCCATTTGCCGTCGTCGAAGAAACTGGCGTACCAGCGCAGCCCGTACTGCGGCGGCGGGAAAATCGGAAAATCGCTGGTGCCGAAGCTCATCGGAACGACGACGATGACCGGCAGCAGCAGGAAGATGGCGCAGGCGACGCCGAGTACCACCGACACCCGGCCGCCCGGCGTTCGCCGCGCTGGCGCCGCGCTGGCGCCTTTGCCTGACGAACCGCTGATCAACTGGTCGAGACCGAACAGGCGGTTGAAGGTCCACAACGACGCCAGCACGGTGACCAGCAGCACCCCGGCCAAAGCCGCCGCCAGTCCCCAGTTGAGCTCCTCGCTGATGTTGTAGGAAATCAGTTCGGCGACCATGCGTTGCGCCGGTCCGCCCATCAGCGACGGCGTGATGTAGTAGCCGACCGCGTTCATGAAGACGATGATTCCTCCGGCGACGACGCCCGGGCTGGTGAGCGGCAGCACGACGTTGTTGAAGATGCCGACCGATCCGGCGCCTAGGCTCTGTGCGGCCTGGACCAGCGTGTTGTCCATCGCGCGGAACGAGGCATAGAGCGGCAATACGACGAAGGGCATGAGCACGTGCGTCATGCCAATCATCACGCCGGTAAAATTGTAGAGAAAGGCCATCGGCTGATCGAGCACACCGATGCTGGTGAGCAGCGTGTTGAGCGGGCCGTTCTTGCCGAGCAAGGCGATCCACGCCGAGGTGCGAACCAGCGCGCTGGCCCAGAAGGGCAGCAGCACGGCGAAGAACAGCAGGCGCGAAACGTTTTGGCTCACCGTCGCCATCAGATAGGCCAGCGGATAACTCATCACGATGCACGACAGGGTGACAAAGAAGGCGATGGTGAAGGTATTGCCGAGCACGATGCGGTAGATCGGGGTATCGACCAGATGCCGGTAGTTGGCCAGGCTTAGCGCGCCGTCACGGACGAAGCCCTCCTTGAGCAGGCCGGCGATCGGCCCGACGAAGAAGCACAGCAAAAAGACGAGTAGCGGCAGGGCGGCCAGCAACGCCGGCGAAAAACGTCGGCGCGCGGCGGACGCCGCAGCGAGCGATGAGGGCGGAAGATCAAGTGCGAGGTGTGCCATGGTCATGTCCCGGATTTGCCGCACCTTGATGGCGCGGCAATTCTTTGGATTGCGTTAGCGGGCGCGGATCTGGTTGTAGCGTTCGACGATCGCCGGTCCGTTCTTCTCCCAGAATTCCGAGTCGAGGAACAGCGCGCTCTTCATGCGTTCGGGCGTCGACGGCAGGCGGTGTTTGCGCGCTTCGTCGATCAGCGGAAAAGCCGCCTCGGTGGTCGGGCCGTAGGCGATGTACTTGCTGAACTCGGCCTGATTTTTCGGCTGGATCATGTAGTTCATCAGCTTGAGCGCCTCTTCGCGGTGCGGTGCGCCCTTGACCAGAACGAAGTAGCCGACTTGGGCGACGGTATTGCCCCAGCCCATCTGGATCGGCAGACCCGAGTCGATTCCGGCCTGGAAGCGTCCGTTCCAGCCCAGCGCCATGACCACTTCGCCGCTGCCCAGCGCGTTGACCGGCTCGGCACCGTTTTTCCACCACATCGCGACGTGCGGTTTGATCTTCTCGATCTGTTTCATCGCGCGGTCGATACCGGCCGGTGTCGCCAGCACCTTATAGACGTCGCCGGGAGCGACGCCGTCGGCGATCAGCGCCGACTCGATCACCGTCGCCGGATCGTCCTGCAGCGTGCGTTTGCCGGGGAACTTCGCGACATCCCAGAAATCGGCGAAGGTCGAAGGCTGCGCCTTGCCGGCCGGGAAAGCTTTGGTCGAGAAGCCGATCAGCGTCGAAAAAATCTCCGAAGGAACGCCGTATTCATTGCGCGCGCCGGGAATCACGTGTTTCTGGTCGACCATGTCAGCGGTGATTTTTTCGAAAACGCCGAGCTTGATGCCACGCGTCAGGCGTGCGCTGTTTTCGGTCACCACGTCCCAGGCCACCGACTTGGTGTCGATCATCGCCTTGATCTTGGCCACCTGCGGGTCGGTGTCCTCGGTGATCTTGATGCCAGTTTCCTTGGCAAACGGCTTGAGCCAGGCGTCGCGAATTGCGCCTTGGTAGGCGCCGCCCCAGCTCGCGAAGTTGAGTTCGGCGGCTTGCACCCCGCCGGCCACGGCTGCGGCCAACGCCACCACACAGCCCAATTTTTGCAACCTGCTCTTCATGGTATCTCCTGATCTGTACGAATGAACTGCACGAGTGATTTGCGCAATGCAGACAAAGTCTCCGCATCGCACAAATCACTGGCATGCATGTTGCGTGCCAGTGGTGCACCAAAAGCAGAAATTTCTTTTTTCGGGAGCAATGAAATGAATTCAGTTGACCTCAATTCCGACCTTGGCGAGAGCTTTGGCGCCTATCGGATAGGCGACGACAAGGCGATGCTTGAGCTGGTGAGCTCAGCCAACGTGGCCTGCGGTTTTCACGCCGGCGACCCCATTGTGATGCACCAAACTGCAACGGACGCCCTGAAAAAGGGCATCGATCTCGGTGCCCATCCGGGTTTCAACGACGTCTGGGGATTCGGTCGGCGCAAGATCTCTGGCGACAGCGCGGCCGACATTGAGAAGATGCTGATCTACCAGATCGCCGCGTTGCAGGGAATCGCCCAGGCGGTCGGCCACCGTGTCACGCACGTCAAGGTGCACGGCGCGCTGGCGACCATCGCCTTCGAAGACAAGAGCCTGTCTGAGGCGCTGGTTCGCGCCATGCGCGCGCTCGACCCCGAGCTGGTGCTGGTCAGCACGCCGCACAATGAAACCGAACGCGCGGCGCGGCGCAGCAATATCCGCGTCGCTTGTGAAGTCTTTGCCGATCGTCTCTACGGCGACAACGGCCTGACGCTGCCGCGCAGCGAACCTGGTGCGGTGATTCACGACCCGGCGCTCGCCGCCGCGCGCGCCATGCGCATGGTCGAAGAGCAGGCCATTGAAACGGTCAGCGGCAAGAAAATCGCCATGCCCGTCCATACCATCTGCGTGCATGGCGACAACCCGCAAGGCGTCGCCATCGCCCGTGCCGTACGCGAGACGCTGGAAAGCGCCGGCGTCACCATCCATCCGCTAAGCCAGCTCGGCGTTTGAGCGGCTTCTAGATTTTTTAACCCGTTCCACCCCCCTGAAACCACGAGGAATTATGAAATCACTAGAGGAATCACGGGCCCGTACACGCGGCCTTTTCAATATCACCGTCAGCCCTTTTGCCGCCGATGGCAGCCTTGATCTGAACGCCTTGAGCGAAAACATCGAGCGCGTACTCGCGCTCGGCTACGACGGCCTGCTGATCGGCGGAACCTACGGCGAGTTCCCCGGAATGAACAGCGACGAACGCGCCCAGCTTTTCCGCCAGGCGATGAGCGTCGTCGGCGACCGCGTTCCGGTGCTGCTGTGCACGGCGCATTTCGACGTTCGCGTCGTGCGCGAGCTCACCGTCCTGGCGAGCGAGCTGGGCGGTCTGCCGATGCTGATGGCGCCGTTCGTCTCCGAAGTCACCGACGATCAGATCTTCGCTTTCTTCAAGGAGATCGCGCCGCTTTCGAAGACCGGCGTGATGATCTACAACGCCCCGGGCGTCGGCATCACCTTGCCCGTACCCTTGATCGAGCGACTGTGTGACATCGAGCAGGTGGTCGCGCTCAAGCAAGGCGATCTTAATCCGACGACCGTCGACCAGCTGGTCGGCTGCGTCAGCCAGCGCATCCGCGTCCTGGCGGCGTCCGACCTGGTGATGCTCGGCCCCTTGGCGCTGGGTTTTGACGGCGTCAGTTCGACCAATAGCTGCGCCATCCCCGAACTCGTCAAGGGGACCTACGACGCCTTGCGCACCGGCGATGCGGGTCGCGCCGGGGAACTGCACCGTCGCTGGTATGCGCTGCGCGCCGCCGCGCGAAAACTCGGCCAGCCGCAATCGACCAAGGCCGCGATGAATCTGCGCGGCTGGCGCGGCGGCCAGGTGCGTCGCCCGCTGCTCGACCTCGATCAGGCTGGCCAGTCGCAGGTGCGAGACGCGCTGCTGGCGGCAGGCATCGCGTTGGCAGAGTAGTTTTCTCGGCACTTGCCGGCAGGCATGGACCATCGCGCCCATGCCTCTTTCTTTGGAAACGACATGGATTATCTTGCCAAACGCCTCGACCTCGTGAAACCGTCGCCGACGCTTGCCATCGGCAAGCTGGCGGCCGAATTGCGCGCTGCCGGGCAAAACATCATCGGCCTTGCCAACGGCGAGCCCGACTTCGATACTCCCGAGCACATCCGGCTCGCGGCCAAACAAGCCATCGATCGAGGAGAGACGAGGTACACCGCGGTCGATGGAACGCCGCAACTCAAGCAAGCGATTATCGACAAGTTCTCCCGCGACAATGGCATCGAGTATACGGATCGGCAAATCACCGTCGGTACCGGCGGCAAACAGATCGTGTTCAATGCGCTGCTGGCGACGCTGTCTGCGGGCGACGAAGTGATCATTCCGGCACCGTATTGGGTTTCGTATCCGGACATGGTGTTGCTGGCCGAAGGCAAGCCGGTGATCGTCGCCTGTCCGCAGTCGTTCAAGCTGTCCGCCAGCCAATTGCGTGCGACGATCACGCAACGCACCAAGTGGGTGATCATCAACTCACCGGGCAATCCCAGCGGCGCGTGCTATTCGGCCAAGGAATTGCGCGAACTGGCCGATGTGCTGCTTGAGTTTCCGAGTGTCCTGGTGATGACCGACGACATCTACGAACATATCCGCTACGGCGAATCGCCGCACACGAGCATCGCCGCCATCGAGCCGAGGCTTAAGGAGCGGACGCTCACGGTCAATGGCGTTTCCAAGGCCTATGCCATGACCGGCTGGCGAATCGGCTTTGCCGGCGGCCCGCAAGCCCTGATTAGCGCGATCGCGACGATCCAGTCGCAGAGCACCAGCAATCCTTGTTCGGTGGCGCAAGCCGCGGCAGTGGCTGCGCTCAATGGCCCGCGCGACTTCATCGCCGGCTGGAACGCGATTTTTAAGGGGCGTCGCGACCTGTGCCTGGCGGCGTTCAATGCGACTGATGGACTTTGCTGCACGGTACCGCAAGGTGCTTTCTATCTTTTTCCTTCGTGCCGCGCGCTGTTCGGCCGGCAAACGCCGAATGGATCGGTCATTGAAAACGATCGCGACGTCGCCCGTTTCCTGCTCGAAGAGGCCAAGGTCGCTGTCGTTCCGGGTAGCGCCTTCGGCCTTGATGGCTTCTTCCGGATCTCCTTTGCCACCTCCAACGAGCGCCTCGCCGCCGCCTGCGCTCAGATCCAGAAGGCCTGCGCGCTGTTGCGCTGAAAACGATGCGGCGGCCTGTCCTGCGCTAGTGGCTGAACACCTGGCGCAGGTAGGCGAGGAAGGTTTGATCGTCGCACAGCGTCTTGCCTGGCTCGTCCGAGAGTTTGGCGACCGGCTGGCCGTTGCAGGCGGTGATCTTCATGACGATGTTGAGCGCCTCGTGCGGCGTGTCGTTCGAAAGGTCGGTGCCGATGCCGAAGCCGGTCTGGATGCGTCCCTTGAAATGGCGGTACAGCTCAAGCGCGCGCGGGATATTGAGGCTGTCCGAGAAGACCAGGCGTTTTCTCGCCGGATCGATGCGCAGCGCGTGATAGTGGGCAATGGCTTTTTCGCCCCAGAGCACAGGGTCGCCTGAATCGTGGCGCAAGCCGTCGAAAAGCTTGGCGAAATAGAGATCGAAGTCGCGCAGGAAGGCGTCCATGCCGACGACGTCGGTGAGCGCCACGCCGAGATCGCCGCGGTATTCCTGGACCCAGCCTTCGAGCGCGGCCTTCTGGAAGTCGCGCAGGCGAAAGCCGAACGACTGGTAGGCTTGCAGATACTCGTGCGCCATGGTTCCTGACGGGGTCAGTCCGAGTTGCTTGGCGAGATAGACGTTCGACGTACCGCGAAAGTGGGCCGGCAATTCGCTGGCGAACCGCTGCACCACCTCGTCGTGCCAAGTTGCTGAATAACGTCGGCGCAGGCCGAAATCGAAAAGAACGAAAGGGAAGTCGTGATCACCCAGTGGGTCGACGACAGTTGCCTTGAGCACTTCGATCTTCGTCTGCAGGCGCAGGCGAGCCACTTCGATGACACCTGCGCGCGGCAGTCGCCGGAAGTACAGTTCGTTGATGATGTAGAGCACGAAGATCTCGAAGCCCATCACGTGCACCAGCGGACCGCGCGCGACGACTTCGAGCGTCTCACCGACGGCGCGAACCTCGATGAAGCGCCGCTGGAAACGGAAGAGCGTCAGGAAGTCGACGAAATCGCTCTTGATGAAGCGCAGGCTCGAGAGGTAATCGAGTTCGTCCTGCGTAAAGTACATCGTGCATAGGCGGTCGAGTTCGTCGTCGACCTCGGCCTTGAGCTCGGCTAGCGGAAAAGCCGGCGTGTTGCGACAGACGAAGCGGTACTCGGCGTGCGCGCCGGGGTTGCTGTGCAGCAGCGACTGCCACATGGTGAATTTGTAGAGGTCGTTTTCCAGTAGACTGCGGACGACGGGGTGCTGCAGAGGGCTCATTTTTCTGTTCCATTGGCTGTTCGTTGCGGCGCGTGACTTGCCTGGCGTCGCCATTTTCCCAGATCGGGGGGCTGGCGTCTGCCGAGCGCGATTCCCGTATTGCCAAGAAGGAAAACGCTTTTTGGTGTTGGCAAAAAGGACGCAGAGCTGCTTTTGGAATTCGAGAACATCAGGCTTGGACGAGACTACATCGCCAACTCTGCGGCGCCTGGTTGAGCAATTTCCCGTATCAGTTGCATTACCGTTCGGCAGGCGGGGGTTAATTGTCCATGGGGGGACATCGCCAGGGCGATGTGGCGGTCTATTGTCGGATCAACCAATTTGGACGATTGCAAACTGCTGAAATTTGATGCCTTTGCGATGGCATATGGCCCCAGCAATGCGTACATACCGCCATCCGCAACGATATGGGTTTGCATGATGATGGAGTCAGCTTCCAGCGCAATATTCAACGAAACTCCGTGCTCAATGCTTAGTTGTTCAAGACAATTACGCCAGCCGCTGGGACGGCAAAACGTCACCAGCGGCAGATTGTGCAAGACGGAAAATGCGACCGTCGGCTGGGCGGTCAGAGGATCTCCGGGAGCGCTCACCAGATAGGTTGGTGTTTCGACCAAGTAGGTGTCACCGTTTTTTGGCGTCGGACTCGTGCGATAAAGAATCGCAAGATCGACGCTGCCATCGTCGAGCCACGTCTCCAGTTGGGCGCCTTGGCCTTCACGCACAGTAAGCTGAATGAGCGGAAATTGATCCCTAAGTCGGTAATACAGCTTGGTCACGAGCGGGTGCGCGGTTGAGGGCAGGCTACCTATTCGCACCGTACCAATTGGCGTCCCTGCGGATGTGCGAATGTCGTTTTTTAGTTGCTCGGTACTGGCTAGCCACGCTCTGACTTTAGGCGCTATCCGCTGCCCCAGCTCGGTCAGTACGACCCCCCGTCCTGTCCGTTGAAATAGACGCCCGCCACACTCGGCCTCAAGTTCGCCGATCTGCCGGCTGACATGCGGTTGGCTTGTTCCATACGCCATCGCAACCTTGCTCAGGCTACCTCGCTCAACTGCGTCGATAAACAGTTTCCAAGCGGAGTAATCCATCGATTCACCCTTTTTCATAGCATGCGTTTTCAGTATACCTGAAATGCTTGTTCTGCGCATTCCGACATGTCTTGACGCTTCATATACTGCATCACATGCACGTTGTCCGGAATCTATTCGCTCCTGGAAATCGGCGGCGTTGCATCTGTCCCTACCCGATAAACACAAAAGGCGTCAGTGGGAAGACGACCGCATGTCACATGAAAGGAAATACCATGAAAAACATCAACATCGACCTCAAAGGCATCAATCCGGCCCCTGTTACTCCGTTCAACCGTGACGGTTCTATCGACTACCCGGCCATCAAGCGGATTGGTTCCTGGCTCGGCAGTATCGACGGCATCAAGAGCTTCACCGTTCTCGGTCACGCCGGTGAGGGCACGTTCTGCGATCGCGACGAACAAGCCAAGGTGATTGAAGCTTTTGTTGCGTCGACCGACGGCCGTATCCCCGTGATTGCCGGCATCACCATGGAAGGCACGGCGGTTGCCGCAGAAGAGGCAAAACGCGCCGTCAAGGCAGGTGCTTCGGCTGGCCTCTTGTATCCGTCGCACGGTTTTCTGCGTTTCGGGTTCCAGGATGGCGCACCGCAAGACCGCTACCGTCAGGTTTACGAGGCGAGCGGCCTGCCGCTGGTCCTCTTCCAGTATCCGGATGTGACCAAGGCCTCGTACAACCTTCAGACGCTGATCGAGATTGCTTCGCAACCGGGTGTGTTCGCCATGAAGAACGGTGTGCGCAACATGCGCAGATGGTATACGGAGATCCCGGCGATCCGTGCCGCCGTTCCCGAGCTGCAGATTCTTTCCTGCCATGACGAGTATCTGCTGCCGACCATGTTCGACGTTGATGGCTTGCTGGTGGGCTACGGATGTATCGCTCCCGAGCCGCTTGTCGAATTGCTCAAGGCGGGTAAGGCCAAGGATTACAAGGCCGCCCACGCCATCCATGAACGCTTGATGCCGGTGACCAAGAGCGTCTATCACCGCGGCTCGCACATGGAAGGCACCGTGGCGCTCAAACACGCCCTCGTCGCGCGCGGTATCCTTGAACATGCCACCGTTCGCTCGCCATTGCTGCCCTTGCCTGTCGGCGCCGAAGTCGAAATCACCGACGCCATGCGCGCAGCCGGGCTCGGTCGCGTGGCCTGATCGACTGCCGCGCTGAGCGGTGCTGCTCATGCTGCGGCGGGCGAAGAAAGCTCGTGCGGCGTGAGCAGCAATAGATGGCCGGCAGAGGCAACGAAAGGGGTAAATTCGGAGAGATTCACGATTTCGCGCGGACGGGCAGCCCGAGGGAAGCTGCACAGGTCCGATTGCGCACCAGAACAGTCAGGAACAGATCCGACCACCGAGCCCGATCGTCGTCAGCTTGTATCCATAATAATCAGGAGGAATCAAAGTCATGACAACCCATGTTGCCGGCAGTGCGGCACACCACACCGCCAACGCCGAGCTAATCGCCCGCCTTGAGCGCCTCCCGGTCACGCGCCGGCTGATGCTGATCCGCGTTGTCGTCGGGATCGCCACCTTCTTCGATGCTTATACGGTATTGGCGATCGCTTTTGCAATGCCCAGTCTGGTGTCTGAGTGGAAGCTCTCGCCAGCCGAGGTCGGTTTGATCATTTCGGCCGGCTATGTCGGCCAGCTCTTCGGCGCAGTTATTTTCGGATCGCTGGCCGAGAAACTTGGCCGCTTGCAAGTTCTGCTGTTCACCATCGTGCTCTTCGTGTCGATGGATATTGCCTGTCTGTTCGCCTGGAGCGGCGTGTCGATGATGGTCTTCCGCTTCCTGCAGGGCGTCGGTACCGGCGGCGAAGTGCCGGTGGCGAGCGCCTACATCAACGAATTTATCGGTGCCAAGAAGCGTGGCCGCTTCTTCCTGCTCTACGAGGTGATCTTCCCGATCGGGCTGATGTTCGCCGGAATGGCCGGTTACTTCCTGGTGCCGATCTACGGTTGGAAGGCAATGTTCATCGTTGGCCTGGTTCCGTCGGTGCTGACCATCCCGCTGCGCTGGCTGATTCCGGAGTCGCCGCGCTGGCTGGCGTCCAAGGGCCGCATCGTTGAAGCCAATGCCATCGTGAAAAAGCTCGAGGACGAGGCGACAGCACGCGGCCTTGAACTGCCGGAACCGGTGGTGCGGCCGATCGACCCCAGGGCGACTGCGCGTTCCGACTGGCGCGAGTTGTTCAAGGGAATCTACCGCAAGCGCACCTTCACGATCTGGGGCTTGTGGATCTGCGTCTATATGGTCAACAACGGCTTGATCACCTGGTTGCCGACGCTCTACAAGTCGGTTTTCAAGCTGCCGCTGCAGACCAGTCTGGCGTATGGCTGGACCACGTCGGCGGTCGGCGTCGTCGCTTCGGTCATTTGCGCACTGTGGATCGACAAGGTCGGCCGCAAGGCGTGGTATGGGGTGGCGTTCCTGGCCGCGACCGTGCCGCTACTGACGCTCTCGTGGCTCGGCGCCACCACCGCGATCCAGGTGGTGGTCCTGGCGACCGCCACCTATGCGTTGCTGCAGACCATCGCCTTCTCGCTCTATCTCTACTCGGCCGAACTCTATCCGACCCGGCTGCGCGCGATCGGCACTGGCTTTGGCAGCGCCTGGCTGCGCGCCGGATCATCAATCGGGCCGATCATGGTCGGCTGGATCGTCGGCGACTTCGGCATCCGCTACGTGTTTGCGGCGTTTGCCGCAGTCGCGCTGGTCGGCGGCCTGGTGACTTTGTTCTTCGCCATCGAGACCAAGGGCCGGGTGCTTGAGGAACTCTCGCCCTGACCAACAGTCCGGCCCCCGTCACCGCCCGACGGGGGCAGCTTCGGTTCGAGCGTGCTGTTTCTACCAGGAGGTACAAGTTGATCGATATTGGCGACCCGCTCGGTTTGCTGCTCTCTTTACAGACCAATCAAGGAGACAAGATGCGCTACGTTTTCCCCTTGGCTTTGCCCGTTGTTCTTCCCGTCGTCGGCGAAGATTCTGGTTTTCCGGTACGCAGGGTCTATTGCGTCGCGGCGAATTACGCCCAACACGCCACCGAGTTGGGCGGCGACGGACGCGAACCGCCGGCCTTCTTCAGTAAACCGGCCGACACACTGGTCCCCGGCGGAGGCAACGTGGCCTACCCTTCGCGAACCGCCAAGCTGCAGCATGAGGTTGAACTGGTTGTCGCGCTGGGAAAAGGCGGCATAGACATTCCCGTCGACCAGGCGCTCGACCACGTTTTCGGCTACGCGGTGGGGATCGACCTGACGCGGCGGGATCTGCAGGCGGAGGCCAAGGCAAAGGGACGTCCGTGGGAGATGAGCAAGGGATTCGATCAAAGCGGTCCAGTCAGTGCCGTTGTACGCGCCGCGCGCAACGAACATCCCTTCAAGGGACGAATCTGGCTTGCCGTGAACGGTGTCGCCAAACAGGAAGGGAACCTCGATCAGATGACCTGGAATGTGGCGGAAATCATTGCCAATCTGTCGACCTATGTGGCACTTGCTGCGGGCGATGTAATCTTCGCCGGAACGCCGGCCGGCGTATCGACGATCGTGCGCGGCGACCTGCTTGAGTGCGGCATCGACGGTGTGGGTACGCTCTCAACCAGACTGGTGTGACGCGTGCCGGCAAGTGGCAGTCCTGGCTATCTCCATCGGCAAAGAAATATTCAACGAGGTTCATCGGTGAAACTTGATATTTTTTCCCATATTTTTCCTGCCGAGTACTTTGCCAGACTCAACGAAATTGTCACTGACAAGGCAAAGCTCAAACGCTGGTTCAGCATCGACACGCTCTATGACCTCAAGGCCCGCTTCGCGATCATGGACCTTTATCCGGACTACGCTCAGGTCCTGACCTTGTCGATGCCGCCGCTCGAATCGCTCGGCTCCGCGCAGCAGACCCCGGAACTGGCGCGCATCGCCAACGATGGTTTGGCCGATCTGGTCGCCCGTCATCCTGACCGTTTCCCGGCTTGGGTCGCCGCGCTGCCGATGAACAACATCGCAGCCTGTCTGGTGGAAATCGAGCGTTCATTCGCGATGGGCGCCGCAGGTGTGCAACTGTTCACCAACGTGAGCGGCGTTCCGCTTGATCACCCCGATTTCGCGCCAGTCATTGACTCGGTCGTCGGCAAGCATGGCAAGCCCATTTGGATGCATCCGGCGCGCCCGCCGCAGTTTTCAGACTACGCCAGCGAAAGCAAATCGAAGTACGAGATTTGGTGGACTTTCGGCTGGCCCTACGAAACCAGCGCGGCAATGGCCCGGATCGTCTTCTCCGGCATGTTTGAGCGCTATCCCGAGTTGAGCGTCATCACCCATCATTGCGGCGCCATGATCCCTTTCTTTGAGGGGCGCGTCGGACACGGCTGCGATGAACTCGGCAGCCGCACCGCCGACGAAGACTATGGCGCGTTTTCTCAAACGCATGGCCAAGCGGCCGGTCGAGTATTTCCGCCAGTTCTATGCCGACACGGCCGTTCTCGGATCACGCTCGGCCATCGAGTGCGGAATCAAGTTCTTCGGCACTGATCGCGTGATGTTCGGCACCGATTGTCCGTTCGACAAGGAGCGCGGCGAACTGGTCATTCGCGATACCATCGCAGCGATCGATTCTCTCGATATTACCGATTCCGAGCGAGCCAAGCTCTTTTGCGAGAACGCCCAGAAACTGCTGAGGCTCAAGCAAGCTGACCGGAACGCTGCGGAAAGCGCCGTACGATAAAGCGGCAACTTGAGGTTGCTGCCGTGCAGGTTCCCGGTCGTGCGTTCAGGACCAGATACCCTGCGCCGTCAGTTGCGCGGTCGCCGCCTCGGCCCAGCCGCGGTTGGCCGCCGGGCTGGCCGGGCTCGGATGCAGCACTTTGCCGATGCGCACATCGATGCCTTGTAGCGCCTGCGCCGCGCGCGTTTGCGCAAAGGCGCCGACGCCGATCACCCACTGCGCGTCGAGCGCGGCGACCAGCGCCCGCAGATGGCGGTCGCAAGCCGCGTAGAGCGGCGTCGCTTCGGCGATGGGCAGTTTGTCGGGCGTGAGGTTGCGACCGTTGTCGAAGAACGCCAGCGGGCAGTAATTGGCGACAAAATGGTCGGCAAAAAAAGCTTCGGCGCTGCCGAAACGTTCGGCAAACAAGCTCCACAGGCGACGACCGCTGACCTCAGAGCGGACGCAGGCAAAGCCTTCGATCGGCCGCTTGGGGTTCTCGATCGCCGGTCGGCCGATCAGCGTTTCTATCCCCATCCAGTCGCGCACCGCGGCGATCTCGCCGAACGGAACGCCGCATTGCACCATGCCGAAGGGGCCGGGATTCATGCCGAGGAAAACGACCTTCCGACGACTCGCGCCGTAGCGGCGAAGATACGTTTCGTGCGCGGCCCAGGCGTAGACGAGTGGGTTGTAGCGGTGCGACACCGGCGCGGCAAAAGAAAGACTTTCGACGTCAGCCGACAGTTCGCGCGCCGCATCGATCAGCGCTTGCGCGACGGATTGTTCAGGCATTTTCGAGTCCTTTGGGCGCCTGGTTCCAAGGTGCGACGCGCGACAGCAGCAGCATTCCGGGAACCGCCAGCGCGGTGCACAGCAGGAAGAAGTGGACCCAGCCGAGGTTTTCGACCAGCCAGCCCGCCGAGGCGTTGATGAAGGTGCGCGGTACCGCCGCCAGGCTGGTGAATAGCGCGAATTGCGTCGCCGTGTAGGTCGGGTGCGTGGTGCGCGCGATGAAGGCGACGAAGGCGGCGGTCCCCAAGCCGACGCCGAGCGCTTCGAGCCCGATCACGGCGGCCAGCGCCAGGCGCTGGTCGACGCCGATCGTGGTTTGCGGACCGAGCCAGGCGAGCGCCGCGAAGCCGAGGATTGAAACGAGTTGAACGACGCCGAACAGCCACAGCGCGCGGTTGATCCCGAGGCGAACCATCCACAGCCCGCCGAGCAGGCCGCCGATCACCGCCGGCCACAGGCCGGCGTGCTTGGCGATCAGCCCGATGTCGGTCTTGGTGAAGCCCATGTCGAGGTAGAACGGCGTCGCCAGCGCGGTGCACAGCGAATCGCCGAGCTTGTAGAGGAAGATGAAGGCGAGCACCAAGAGCGCGCCGCGCAGTCCGGCGCGACCGATGAATTCGTTGAACGGGTCGACGACGGCCTGGCGCAGGCTTTTGGGCGCGGCACCGGCGACCACCGGCTCGCTGACCAGCAGGATCATGAGCATTCCGGGCAGCATGAAAGCGGCGGTGATCCAGAACACCTGCGACCACGGCAGAATGTCGGCGAGGATCAGCGACAGCGAACCGGGAACCAGCCCGGCGACGCGGTAGGCATTGACGTGCACGGCGTTGCCCAGCCCCAGCTCGACCTCGCCGAGCAGCTCGCGGCGGTAGGCGTCGAGCGCGATGTCCTGGGTCGCCGAAAAAAGCGCGAGCAGCGCCGCGACCCACAGCACCGGAACGATGTCGGTGCTCGGCGACAGCCCGCCGAGCGTACCGATACAGAGCAGCAGGCCGATCTGCATCAGCAGGCTCCAGCTGCGCCGCCGGCCGAGCACCGGCAGCGCGTAGCGGTCGAGCAGCGGCGACCAGAGAAACTTCCAGGTGTAGGGGAACTGGATCAGCGCGAAAAAGCCGATGGTCTTGAGGTTGACGCCCTCGCTGCGCAGCCACGCCGGCAGCAGGTTGAGCAGCAGGTAGAGCGGCAGTCCCGAGCTGAAGCCGGTGAATACGCAGATCAACATCTTGCGCGTGGCCAGCACGCGCAGCGCGGCGGGGCACGCCATCAGGCGGTCTTGCCGAGGCGGTAGAAAGCCAGGCTGCCGTTGAGGTTGGGGTCGTTGGTCACCAACTGCCCGGCGTCGTCGAAAGCCAGCCGCTCGCGCACCTCGATGTCGAGCTTGGCGCATAGCGCTTCGAAATCGGCAATCGTGAAAAATCGAACGTTGGGCGTCTCGTACCACTCGTAAGGCAGGTCCTCGGAAACCGGCATGTGGCCGGCGGCGATCGCCTCGCGGTTGGCGCGATAGGCGAAGTTCGGGAAACTGACGACCGCTTCTTCTGCGACGCGCAGCATCTCGAGCAGGATGCGCTCGGTCGCCAGCATCGCTTGCAGCGCCTGCGAAATGATCACGTGGTTGAACGAGCCGTTCTCGAAGCCCGAGAGTCCGCCCTCGATGTCGCTCTGGATCACGTCGACGTCGTTGCGGATGCAGTTAAGCACGCTGTCGTGATCGATCTCGACGCCGTAGCCGGCGACATCGCGGGTTTCGCGCAGATAGCGCAGCAGTCGCCCGTCGCCGCAGCCTAAGTCGAGCACCCGCTCGCCGGAGGGAATCCAGTTGGCGATGACGGCAAAGTCGAAACGTTCGCGTTCCTTGGCCGTGAAGTTCATATCGAAATGTTTTCCAGATAGGCACGCAGCAAGGCGTGATAGTGATCGTCATCGAGCAGGAACGAGTCGTGCCCCGCGTCGCAGTCGATTTCGGCGTAAGCGACGCGGCGTCGGTTGTGCAGCAGCGCGAAAACGATTTCGCGCGAACGCGCCGGCGAAAAGCGCCAGTCGGTCGAGAAGCTGGCGACGAAGAAATTCGCTTTGGCGCGCGCCAGCGCTGCCGCGAGGTCGTCGTCGTAGGCGTAGGCCGGATCGAAATAGTCGAGTGCCTTGGTCGTGATCAGATAGGTGTTGGCGTCGAAGAAGCGCGCGAACTTGTCGCCCTGATAACGCAGGTAGGACTCGACCTCGAAGTCGACGTCGTAGCTGTAACGATGCTCGCCGTGGCGCAGCTGGCGGCCGAATTTCTCGCCCATCTGGTCGTCCGAGAGATAGGTGATGTGGCCGATCATCCGCGCCAGTCGCAGCCCGTTGGCCGGCACCAGCCCGTGCTCGGCGTAGTGGCCGCCGTGAAAGTCGGGGTCGGAGAGAATCGCCTGTCGCGCCACCTCGTTGAAAGCGATGTTCTGCGCCGAGAGCTTGGGCGCCGAAGCGATCACCAGCGCGTGGCGGATGCGGTCGGGAAACTGCAGCGACCACTCGAGCGCTTGCATTCCGCCTAGGCTGCCGCCGATCACCGCCGCCCAGGTGTCGATCGAGAGGTGGTCGGCGAGCCTGGCGTGTGCGGCGACCCAGTCTTCAACGGTGGCCATCGGGAAATCGGCGCCGTAGCGTTTGCCGGTTTGCGGGTTGATCGACAGCGGCCCGGTCGATCCGTAGCAGCCGCCCAGGTTGTTGACGCCGACGACGAAAAACTTGTTGGTGTCGAGCGCTTTTCCCGGACCGATCAGATTGTCCCACCAGCCGACGTTGTTCGGCTGGTCGGCGTAGACGCCGGCGACGTGATGGCCGCCGGAGAGTGCGTGACAAACCAGAACGGCATTGCTGCGCGCCGCGTTGAGCTGGCCGTAGGTCTCGTAAGCGAGCTCGAAACCGGGCAGCGTCGCGCCGCATTTCAGGGTGATCGGTTCGTTGAAACGGACCCGCTGCTCGGCAACGACTCCGACAGAATTTTCTGGTGACATACGCAATCTGATTGGAAGATGAGTACCCGTTGGCGTCAAAGAGCGAGCTGGGTCGGCCTCGCTCTAGCCTTGTTAATTCGAAAAACTTTCGTCAATTCCTTGAACGCATCACATATTGAGGCGGTCGAGTTGTTCCTGGATTTTTCCCGACTCCTCAAGGCGCAGGATGCGGCGGACGATCGGCGTGATTTCGGAAATGTCGCTCTGCTTGATCTTCTGTTTGACCGCCGGGATTTGCGCCGGGTACATGGAAAATTGACGCAATCCCATGCCCAGCAGCAGACGCGTCAGGTTGGGGTCGCCGGCCATTTCGCCGCACATCGAGACCGGCATATTGACTTTCTCGGCGGTGCTGATGATGTGCGCGAGCAGCATCAGGATCGCCGGGTGCAGCGGATCGTAGAGGTTCGAG